>ERZ773178.229-NODE-229-length-65602-cov-7.321815_pt1 | contig 65602 bp, 62 predicted proteins | sample MGYA00580533_ERZ773178 | MGnify/ENA primary metagenome ERZ773178 (study PRJEB29015, sample SAMEA2737859) | human gut metagenome | biome: human gut; feature: human-associated habitat; material: faeces | place: China | collected 2012 ...
ACTATTGACGAAAAATAATTAAAAATATATAATAATGAAAGGAGAATACTTGAAGAAAAGAACAAAAAAGTATACTAAATATATGTGTTGTAGGAATGACAACAATAAATTGAAGGTAAATATTTCACCGCACCATTCACATGACAAATCAATAAGAATGCTTTTAAAAGACAGAAATGAGGCAACAGGATTCATTAATAAAGTAGTATTTAATGAAGAAAAAATAAAGACTGGTGATATAGAAGAATATACAGAAAACTTTATAACATCAAACTACAATGATAAGGTAGCTGACATAGTGTATAAATACTGTCCAATAGATGGAGTATATTTTTTAATAGAGCATCAGACTAAAATAGATCAGAATATGCCGATTAGAATTGCAGAATATTCACTTGAAATAATGAAAGCAGAATATAAAAAAGGAAAAAGAGCAGAAATAATTGCAATAGTGCTGTATACTGGAAAGAGAAAGTGGAATGCACCGACTAATTTAGGAACTGTGAGTGAAGAAAATAATGAAAATTGCAAGTTAGTGGGAATGCATACAAATTATACATTATACTGTTCTAATAATTATTCGGACAGTGAACTGATAAAAGAAGGAAATGCATTAAGCATTGTATTATTATTAGAAAGAACCCAAAGTATAGAAAGTCTAATAAAAAAGATAAATGAAATACTGCAAAGCAAACTGGAATTAAGCGAAGAAAGTAGACAATTAATAACTACATATATAGTGAATGTCTTAAAAGGTATTTTGGGTGAAGAAAAAACTAAAGAGCTAACCAATAAATTAAATAATGAAAAGGAGAATTTTAGTATGTTAGAGGAAGTAATAAGAAAAGAATTTTTTGAAAATAGAAAACGAGGAATGAAAGATGGTATAAAAGTGGGCAGAGAAGCTGGAATAAAAACTGGAATTAAGAATGGGAAGAAGCAGGAAAGAAGAAAAACAATAAATAGAATGCATAAACTAGGATTTGATGTAAAACAAATATCAGAAATTTTAGGGATATCTAATGAAGAAGTAAATAGAATGTTAATCAAAAAATTTTAATTGTATGTGATTTTTATTTTAAAGTCCTTGAATAATCATGCAAAATAATATATAATCTTGCTAGAAAAAAGTTGAAAAATGTAGAAAAAATGCTTAAGAAGGGAGAACTTATTTTCATGCAAGAAATAATATGCAAAGATGAATACCAGACAAAGATTTTTGCTAATAACTTAGCTGGTATGTTAAAAAAAGGAGATGTACTTGTATTATCAGGAGAATTAGGCGCTGGAAAAACAAAATTTGTTGAGGGAATATTATCACATTTTGGAATGCAAGAGAAGATATCAAGTCCGACGTTTACAATAGTAAATGAATATCATAATAGTCAGATTGATATATATCACTTTGATTTATACAGACTAGGCGACATATATGAATTTGAAAACATAGGAGGAGAAGAATATTTCCATAAAGGAATATGTATTTTTGAATGGGGAGAGCTTATAGAAGATATATTGCCAAATGATTATATTAAGATTTCATTTGAAAAAGATGACGAAAACGATGAGATTAGAAAACTTATAATTGAACCACACGGAAATAGATATAATAATGTGGATTTCACACAGTTTTCAAAATAATAGAATAAGGAAGTGATAAAATGAGAGTACTTGCAATAGATACATCATCGCAAATCTGTTCAGTTGCATTATTAGAAGATAGAAAAATAATAGAACAATTACATACAGATGAAGTACATGAGCATTCGCAGACACTTATGCCATTATTAAAAAATATGATGGATAAACAACAATTACAAGTAAAAGATGTCGATTTGTTGGCATGTTCAGAAGGACCCGGATCATTTACAGGAATACGAATAGGAATGGCTACAATTAAAGCTTTCTCAGATGCATGTAACAAGCCTGTAACCGGAATTAGTTCACTAGAAGCTCTTGCTTATGAGGTAATTGAACAAAAAGGAAGAAAAGATTGCAAAATATTATCTATGATAGATGCCAGAAATGATAATGTGTATTTTTCCGTATATAGAATCAAAAATGGTAATTTGTCAGTATATAAAAATCCTGATGTAATGAGTATATCTGATGTTGTTGAATATGTAAATTTTGTAGAGCCATTATATATAATAGGTGATGTATTCAAAGAAAAGCTAGAACCATTGTTAAGAGCAAAAATATCAAAAGAGCAGGCTCAAGCAAGAGATGTGGTACAACATGAATATATTAATTCGACTGGAATTATGGCTGGAGCAATTGGACTTGCAGCATTTGACAAATATGATATAGGAGACTATGGTGATTCGGATGAAATAATGCCTATGTATCTTAGAAGACCACAAGCGGAGAGACAAAGAGATGGTGGAGATGATAAAATTGATATTGTTGAAATGACATTTTCCGATATTGAAGAAATAAAAATGAATTATGAGAAATTTCCTAATATATGGGACTTTAATACATTTGAAGATGATTCAAAAACATCTAAGTACATGGTCGCAAAACAAAATTATCAAATAGTTGGATTTATAAGTACGCAGACCGTTTTAGATGAATTAGAAATAATGAATATAGTTACAAGACAGGACAAAAGAAACCGAGGAATTGCATCAAATTTGATAAGTTATGTTATAAGAAAAAACAATGTAAATAAAATAAACCTTGAAGTAAACGAGAATAATAAAGTAGCTATTTCTATATATAAGAAATTTGGATTTAGACCAGTAGGATTAAGAAAAAATTATTATCATGGTAAAGAAAATGCTATATTAATGAGTATGTAAAATAATACATAAGCTAACATAAGATAGGGAACTATAATTATTAGAATTATAGTTAGGAAAGGATAAAATAATGAAAAATACAAATGAAGTTTCATATAAAGAATTAAAATTTAATTGTAATCCTGACATTTTTAAATTTGAAACGACAGAAGATGTAAAATCAAATTATAAAGGAATTGGACAAGAAAGAGGAATAGCATCTCTAGAGTTTGGATTAACAGTTGATACAAAGGGATATAATGTTTATCTTGAAGGCCCAACAGGATCAGGGAAAACAACATATACACGAAATTATCTAGATAAATTATCAAAAACAAAAAAGACTCCTCCAGATTGGTGCTATATTTATAATTTTGAGAATCCAAATGAGCCAGTGGCTTTAAGTATGCCAGCAGGTGAAGGAAATAATTTCAAAGATGCAATGGATAAGTTCATAAAAGAAATTAGAGTTGATATAAAAAATACATTTAGCAATGAGGATTTTGAAAAAGAAAAAAATGTTATTACACAAAAATATCATGACAAGAGAACAGCTCTTCTTGATAATCTTAATAAAAGATCTGCTAAATATGGATTCCAAGTCAAATCAGCTGAAAATGGTATATATATGATGCCTATTGTTGATGGAAAAGTTATAAAAGAAGAAGAATTTGATAAATTAGATGATGAAATAAAGAAAGAATATGAAGATAAATCAACAATAGTTCAGCAGCAGATAATATCTGTTATAGCTGAAATAAAAGAACTAGACGCAGAAGCAGAAAGAAAAGTATCAGAATGGCAGTCAAATATTGCAGTTCTTACTATTGAGGGACATATATCTTATGTTAAATCAAAATTTAAAAGAAACAAAAAGATTACTAAATTTTTAGATGGTGTGAAAAAAGATATATTAAAAAATATATCAAAATTCCTTGAAGAAGATAAAAAAGGACAAGATGCACAAGGACCTCGTGTTCCAGAAATAAAACCATGGGATAATTATAGAGTAAACGTATTTATTGATAATAGCAATGAAGAAGGTGCTCCAGTTATCATGGATTCTAACTATTCATTTAACAACTTATTTGGAAGACTTGAATATGAGAATTATTATGGAGTGTTAAAAACAGATTACACTATGATAAGACCAGGACTTTTACAAAAAGCAAATGGTGGATATATTATATTCCAGGCAAATGATTTATTATCAAATCCATCAAGTTATGAAAATCTTAAGAAAGTTTTAAGAAATAAGGAAATAGGAATAGACAATTCAATAGATCAAAAATCATCAATGGTGCTTGTATCATTGAAACCAGAGCCAATTCCATTAGATTTAAAAGTTATTCTTATAGGAAATGAAAATGTATATCAAACATTATTGTCAGTTGATGAAGAATTTAGAAAATTGTTTAAAATAAAAGTAGAATTTGAAGATTCTGCACCTTTAGACCAAAGAAATTTAAATGATTTAGCGGGATTTGTTCATGGATTTTGTAATGATGAACAATTACCTCACCTTGATAGAGGAGCTGTAGCAAGACTTGCTGAGTATTCATGCAGACTAGCAGAGGATAAGAATAAATTATCAACACAATTTGGCGAACTATCACAAGTTATTGTTGAAGCAGCTACATGGGCTAAAATAGATAGATCAAAAGTTGTAACAGCTGAATATATTGAAAAAGCTCTAAAAGAAAGAAAAAATAGAGTAAAAAAATATGACGAAAAATATACTGAAATGATAAAAGACAGAGTCTTATTGATTGATACAGAAGGAAGCAAGGTTGGACAAATAAATGGATTAACTGTAATGTCTTTAGGAGATTATACTTTTGGAAAACCAGTCAGAATAACAGCTAACACATATACAGGAAAAAGTGGAATAATAAATATTGAAAGAGAAGTAGAATTATCAGGATCATCACATTCAAAAGGAATACTTATATTAAATGGTTATTTAGGAGAAAAATTTGCGAAAGAAATGCCTCTATCATTAACAGCAAGTATATGTTTTGAACAATTATATAATGGAGTTGATGGAGATAGTGCTTCAAGTACAGAGTTATATGCATTGCTTTCAAGTTTATCAGATGTTCCAATAAATCAGTCAATAGCGGTAACCGGTTCAGTAAACCAAAAAGGTGAGATACAAGCTATAGGTGGAGTAAATGAAAAAATAGAAGGATTTTATGAAATTTGCAAACTTAGAGGACTAAATGGAACACAAGGTGTAATGATTCCAAAAAGAAATGTACAAAATTTAAACTTAAATGATGAAATTGTTGAAGCAGTAAAAAATCATAGATTCCATATATATGCAATATCAACAATAGATGAAGGAATTGAGATATTAACAGGAGTTCCAGCAGGAAAAAAAGATATACCAGGAACTATAAATTATCTAGTTTATCAGACTTTGAAAAAGTATGCAAAAGCTAGTAAAGAATATGAAAATTAATAAAAATTAAGAAGGGAGCATAACTTGAAAAATCAAGCAAACATTAGAAATTTCAGCATAATTGCACATATTGATCATGGAAAATCTACATTGGCTGACAGACTTATTGAAATGACAGGAGCTCTTTCGAAAAGAGAGATGACAGAACAAGTGCTTGACAATATGGATATAGAGAAAGAAAGAGGAATTACAATAAAATCTCAAGCTGTACGAATGAAATATAAAGCAAAAGATGGACAAATATATGAACTTAATTTGATAGATACTCCAGGTCATGTTGATTTTAATTATGAAGTTTCTAGAAGTTTAGCTGCATGCGAAGGTGCAATTCTTGTAGTTGATAGCACTCAGGGTGTTGAAGCACAGACTTTAGCAAATGTGTATCTTGCACTTGATAATAATTTGGAGATAATACCAGTAATAAATAAGGTTGATCTTCCAAGTGCAAGACCAGATGAAGTAAAACACGAGATAGAAACGATTATAGGAATTCCAGCAGAAGATGCTCCTTGTATATCTGCAAAAACAGGTTTAAATGTAGAGGAAGTATTAGAAAGAATTGTAAAAGACATACCAGCTCCTAAGGGAGATAGCAATAAGCCTCTAAAATCATTAATATTTGATTCAATATATAATGATTACAAGGGAGCATTAGCGTATGTTAAGATAGAAGAAGGAACTGTAAAGGTGGGAGACGAGATTAGATTAATGTCTAATAATGCACATTTTACAGTTACAGAAGTTGGATATTTTGAACCAGGTAGATTAGAACCTGCACAAGAACTTGTTGCAGGAGAAGTTGGATATATAGCAGCAAGTATAAAGAGTTTGCAAGAAATACGTGTAGGTGATACAATTACAAATGATGAAAATCCAGCTGACAAGCCACTACCAGGCTATAAAAAAGTAAATCCAATGGTATATTGCGGATTATATCCAATGGATGGTGCAGATTATGAAAATTTAAAAATTGCACTTGAAAAATTAAAATTAAATGATGCAGCATTGGAGTTCGAGCCTGAAACATCTAGTGCATTGGGTTCTGGATTTAGATGTGGTTTTCTAGGATTATTACATTTAGAGATTATTGAGGAAAGATTAGATAGAGAATTTGATCTAGGATTAATTACAACAGCTCCATCTGTAATATACAAAGTACATAAAACCGATGGAACAGTTGAAAACTTATATAATCCTTCTGATTTACCTAAACCAGCACAGATAAGCTTTATGGAAGAACCGTATGTTGATGCAAGCATAATGGTTCCTAAAGAATTTGTGGGAAATGTAATGGAATTATGTCAAGGAAGAAGAGGAATATTCATAGATATGCAATATTTAGATGAGTCAAGAGTGACATTAAAATATGAATTGCCTCTTAATGAAATAATATATGATTTCTTTGATAGTTTAAAATCAAAAACGAGAGGATATGCTTCATTAGACTATTATATTAAAGAATATAAACAGTCAGAATTAGTAAAACTAGATATATATGTAAATAATGAACCAGTAGATGCTTTATCTTTTATAGTTCATAAATCAAATGCGTATGCAAGAGGAAGAACATTGGTAGAAAGATTAAAAAATGAGATTCCAAGACAATTATTTGCAGTACCTTTACAAGCAGTAATTGGCGGAACAGTAATAGCTAGAGAAACAATTTCAGCATTAAGAAAAGACGTTCTTGCTAAATGCTATGGTGGAGATATAACTAGAAAAAAGAAATTATTAGAAAAACAGAAACGTGGAAAAAAACGTATGAGACAATTTGGTAATGTTGAAATACCACAAGAAGCATTTTTAAATGTATTGAAAGCTGATACAGAAGATAAATAATAGATGTAGAAAGAAGGAAAATGTAATGATAGATATAGAATGTGCAAAAGACATAATGAGAGAATATATAGATGGATATGATAGTAATAATCCAAGGATTGCGTTAAAAAAGGCACATATTTTCAGAGTTACAGATTTTGCAGAACAAATAGCTATTAATTTGAAAAGTAATCCACAAGATGCAGGAATGGAGCTTGCTGATGAAGATGTAAGGCTTGCAACATTAATTGGATTATTGCATGATATAGGAAGATTCGAGCAATTAAAAAGGTTTGATAGTTTTATAGATAGCCAAACAGTTGATCATGCAAAATTGGGAATAGAAGTATTAACTGATAATAATAATGAACTACTAAGAAAGTTTTGCCCAGATGAAAAGTATCATGAGATTATATTGACTGCAATAGGAAATCACAATAAATTTAAAATAGATAATAGCATTACTGAAATTAGAATGTTAACTCATTGTAAAATAATAAGAGATGCTGATAAATTGGACATATTAAATTTATTAAGATTTGAGAGCTTTGAAACATTATTTAAAAAGACTGAAATAATACAAGAACCAATGTCAAAACAAGTATTAAAAGACTTTTTAAATGGAAAAGAAATTATCAGAAGTATAATGAAAACAGACATGGATGACTGGGTTGGAAATATAGGGTATGTTTACGATATATATTATCCAATTAGCTATAAAATCTTAAAAGAGAAAAATTATATAAATGATATAATAGATAGAACTCCAACAGAAGAGATGGAAAAAATTCGTGAGAAAATAAATACATATATTAATGAAAAAGCAAGATAATTAGAAAGGTATTAAAATGGAAGATCAAGTTGAAGGAAGAAATAGTGTTACAGAACTATTAAAATCAGGTAAAGATATAAATAAGTTATATGTGCAAAAAGGCGAGAAACATGGATCTATCAATGAAATAATAAAACTTGCAAAACAAAATAAAGTTGTAATAACAGAATTGGATAGAGCTAAACTAGATCAAATGTCAGAATCTCATAATCATCAAGGTGTAATTGCAATAGTTCCACCATATGAGTACTGTGATGTTGATGAAATATTGGAATATGCTAAAAGTAAAAATGAAAGTCCGTTTATATTAATATTAGACGGAATAGAAGATCCTCACAATTTAGGGTCAATTATAAGAACAGCAGAATGCTCTGGTGTTCATGGAATAATTATACCTAAAAGAAGATCAGTTCAAGTAAATGCAACTGTTAATAAAACTTCCGCAGGAGCTGCACAATATGTGAAAGTAGCAAGAGTTAATAATTTAACAGAAACCATAAAATATCTTAAAGAGAATGATGTATGGATATATGGAACAGATATTGAAGGAAAATGCTATTACAATGAGCAAAAATATAATGGTGGAGTTGCAATAGTAATTGGAAGTGAAGGCTTTGGAATGAGCCGACTAGTAAAAGAAAATTGTGACTTTTTAGTAAAAATTCCAATGGTGGGAAAAATAAATTCATTAAATGCTTCTGTTTCGGCAGGAATATTAATGTATGAGGTATTTAATCAAAGAAATAATAAATAAAAGATAAGGAAGGAATAAATATGAAACCACGAAATCTTAAATTGAAATTGATAATTTTGTTTTCAGTTTTAGCTACAATAAGCATAGTTTTATTACTATTATTCCTTTTTACTGATATATTTAGGACAAAAAGAGGAGCATTTTTTAGATATTTTCCTATGACAAGTACTGCAATAGAAATATTAAAAAGTGATGACTTTGAAAGTTATGACAAAGCTAAAGAGCAGACCCCTTATATACGAAATGCAAATGTCATAATAAAATCATCATCTAACATTGCTGATAGTAGTATAATGGACAAGATAAAGCTTACTATGACAACTAAAGTTGACAACAAGGATGAAAAAGCAGAAGCGGATATTTCAATAAAAAGCAATTCAAGTGAATTAGCAACAATTAGTGGGATAAAGGAAAAAGAAAGCTATGCTTTTTATAGTCCACTGATTGCAAATGGATATATTGGAATAAGAAATGAGAACTTAAATGAATTAGCAAATTCTGTGGGGATAAATGACATATATGTTCCAGAATCAATTATAAAGATAAAAAAAGATAAAGTATTTGATATAACTAAAGTTGAAAAATCACATATAGAATCATATTATAATTTATTAAAAACTTCCACATCAGATACAAGTTATTCAAAAAAGAAAAATGATAAAGTAAAATCTGAAGGAAAAACTTATAGTACAGTAGCATATACATTAAAGTTAGAAGGAAAAGAAAGTGCCGATGTTCAGTCTACTATGCTAAATAAACTATCACAAGATAGTATAATGATGGATTTTCTAACTTCAAAATTCAAATTGTTGAACTTAGATAGTAATTATACAGACATAAATACTTTAAATTCTAGAATGCAAGCAAAAATAAAAGACTTAAGTCAAAATCCTGAAAATGCTACTCCGATAACGATAACAGTTAATGAATATAAACAAAAGAATATACAAGCTACCATAATATATGGAGATACTAAAATAGTGGTATTTCATTTAAAGGAAAATAATACTGAAACATCAATATTTAGTGTGAATGACAAGTCTTTTAAAATAAGCAAAACAGATAATGAATACACTATAAAGTATAGTTATACAGAAGATGAGATTAATAAATCAATAGAAATAAGATATCATCAAGAAGGAAGCATTGAAGAAAACAATATAAAGAACAAAATGGATATAACACATACTAATGGAATTAAAGTTGTAACATTTGCGTATGAAGATAGTGTAAATTTCACAAATGATATAGGCTCTATAAAGAAATTATCAAATGAGAGAGTTGCGTTATTAAATGATTATTCAAAGGAAGAAGTATCAGAATTTGTATCTAATATAAAAAAGAGAATAAATGAAGTATATGTAAATAAAGGTGCATCTATAGGAATAAACTTAGATCCTATTTTTGTAGATTAATGGAGAAGATATGTTATCAATAGTACAAGCTAAAATGAAATTGCCAATGGATTTTGTGCAATATATCTATAACAATTTTAATGAAAAAATGGCAGATAAAATTTTAAGTGGAATGTGTCAAGAAAGAAAAACTACATTTAGAATAAATACTTTAAAATGTGAAAAAAGAGACGTATATGAATATTTAGACAAAAACAATATTGAATATATAATTCCAAGTTTTTATGATGAAGCTGTTATATTAAAAAATATAAATGAAAAAGATATAATAAACACAGATTTATATAAAGATGGAAAAATATATCTACAAAGTTTGTCTAGTATGGTTCCGCCAATTGTATTAGAACCTATGGAAGAAGAAAAGGTACTAGACATGACAGCTGCTCCAGGAAGTAAGACAACGCAAATAGCATGTATGATGAAAAACAAAGGTACAATTTTGGCAAATGAAATAGACAAAATACGATGTGATAGACTTAAATATAATATTGAAAAACAAGGAATTAATATTGTAGAAGTTATAAATGAAGATGCACGAAATTTAGGAAAAAAGCATACAGAAGAATTTGATAGAGTACTATTAGATACACCTTGTAGTGGAGAAGGCAGATTTGAAGTAGATGATAAGCACTCGTATTCTAATTGGTCTACTTCAATGGTAAAAGATTTAGGCAATTTGCAAAAAGAACTGATAAAGAGTGCATATCAAGCCTTGAAACCAGGAGGAATATTGGTATATTCAACATGCACACTTAACAAATATGAAAATGAAAATATGGTTGAGTTTGCAATCAAAGAATTGGGAATGAGTGTGATGGACATTCAGTTAGATGTAAAAGAAAAAACAAAAGGAATATCAAAATCTATATCAGATAAAAATGTAGCAAAACAAGTAGAAAAAGCAATAAGAATTATACCATCAGAAAATATGGAAGGATTCTTTATATGTAAATTAAGAAAATAGTATTTGAATATAGCAAGAAAGGAATTTGAAATGAAGATAGGAATAGTAGGATTACCTAATGTAGGAAAAAGTACACTTTTTAACAGTATAACAAATGCGGGAGCAGAATGTGCAAATTATCCATTTTGTACGATAGAGCCAAATGTTGGTGTTGTTCCAGTGCCAGATGAAAGATTAGATGTTCTAGGAAAAATGTATGATTCAGATAAGATAACACATGCAATTATTGAATTTGTTGATATTGCAGGTTTAGTAAAAGGAGCAAGCAAAGGTGAAGGATTAGGGAACAAATTCTTATCACATATAAGAGAAACAGATTCTATTTTGGAAGTTGTAAGATGTTTTGAAGATCCTAATGTAATTCATGTTGATGGAAGTGTTGATCCAATCAGAGATATTGATACAATAAACATAGAACTTGTATTAGCTGATATGGAAACTGTAAATAAAAGAATAGAAAGAGCTGCTAAATTAGCAAAAGGTGATAAAAAATATTATGCAGAAGAAGAAGCTTTTAAGAAAATAAGAGATGTTCTTGAAAAAGGCAATCCTGCTAGAATGGCAGAGTTATCAGATGAAGAAAAAGAGCTTGTAAAGGATGCATTTTTACTTACAATGAAACCAATTTTATATGTTGCTAATATTTCAGAAGATGACATTGGAAAGCCAGATAATGAATATGTAAAAAAAGTAAAAGAATTTGCTCAAAAAGAAAATGCTCAAGTAATTACCTTATGTGTAAAAATTGAAGAGGAATTATCTGCTCTTGAAGGAGAAGACAAAAAAGAAATGCTTGAAGCAATTGGATTAGAAGAATCAGGACTTGATAAAGTTATAAAAGCAAGCTATGATTTATTAGGATTAATGTCATTTTTAACTGCTGGAAAGAAAGAAGTAAGAGCATGGACTATAAAGAAAGGAACTAAAGCTCCACAGGCTGCTGGCAAGATACATTCTGATTTTGAAAGAGGATTTATAAAAGCCGAAATAGTTTCTTATGATGACTTAATTAAGAATGGAAGTTACCAAAAAGTAAAGGAACTTGGATTAGTAAGACTTGAAGGAAAAGAATATGTAATGCAAGACGGAGACATTGTTGAATTTAAATTTAATGTATAATTTTTGCAGAAATTTGCAAAATTAATTAGAAAAATTTAGATAAAGATGTAATTTCTTGCAAAAAAATAAAAAATATGTAAAAAAATGTTGACTAATTAGATAATTAAGTGCTAAAATAATTATAGTATGTAAATGTTATATTTTTCATGCAATATTTTGCAATTTTTTAGTTATAATATTATTAGATGTTAAAGACGAAGGAGAAGTAGAAGATGAGAAATTTTAGAAAATATGTAGTTGTATCAATAGTTTTAATTTTTGCAGTATTAGCATTAACTTTAGGAAATGTTAACGCATTATCAATTAATCCAACAAATACGGCAGGTAACACTGCTACAAACACAGCTAGCAATACTGCTACTAATACAGCAAGTAATACTACTGGAAACGTTTCTTTAAGCACAGGAAATGTATCAACAAATAAGACACAAACAACAAATACAATGAACAATATAAGCAAAGATTTACCTAAAACAGGTGAAAATGATATTTATGTTGTAACTGCAATTGGTGTTGTTGCAATAGCTGTTGGAGCATTTGCATTTGCTAAATCAAGAAAATACCAAGATTAATATTGATATAAATTGAATATAGTTTAATACACTTTGGCCATTAGTATAATAAATATTAATGGCTAAGGTGTTTTTGCGTTTTACAAAAATAAATAATGCTTAAATTTTCAAAAGAAATTGACACTAAACTCTTTAAGTTTTTGTTTTTATATGATAGAATACGAGTGAATATTGAAAAAAATTAACATAAAAATAGGAGGCAATACTTTGTATAAGAGAGTTTTACTAAAGCTAAGTGGGGAAGCACTAGCAGGAGAAGAAAAAAATGGAATAGATCAAAAAACAATAAGTGCGATATGTGATGCTATTGTAAAAGTACATGAGCTTGGAGTTGATGTAGCAATTGTTGTAGGAGGAGGAAACTTCTGGAGAGGAAAATATGGTCAAGGAATGGTTCGTACTACAGCTGATTATATGGGAATGCTTGCAACAGCAATGAATGGACTAGCACTTCAAGATGCAATAGAAAAAAGAGGAATACCAACTAGATTACAAACTGCTATTGAAATGAGACAAATTGCTGAACCATTTGTACAAAGAAGAGCAATGAGACACTTAGAAAAAGGTAGAATATTAATATTCTCTTGTGGAATTGGAAGCCCATTTTTCTCAACAGATACAACAGCAGCATTAAGAGCAGCTGAAATAGGAGCAGATGTAATACTAGTTGCTAAAACAATTGACGGTGTATATACAGCTGATCCAAAGGTAGATCCTAATGCTAAGAAATTAGAGCATGTATCATATCAGGAAATATTAGAGAAAGATTTGAAAGTAATGGATTCAACAGCGATATCTTTATGCAAAGATAATAATATACCATTAGAAGTATTTGCAATGAGTGATGCAGAAAACATTATTAAAGCTGTAAAAGGTGAAAAAATAGGAACAAAAGTTGATAACAATCAATAAAATTTATGAGATTAAAATATTAATAGAACATAAAAAATAGGAGGATTTTATGAGTTTAGATGGAATGAAAGAAAAAATGCAAAAAGTAATTGACAGTTTAGAAGATAATTATTCAGAAGTAAGAGCTGGTAGAGCTAATCCAGCAATACTTAATCGTGTAACAGTTGAATATTATGGTGTTCCAACACCGATAAATCAAGTTGCTAGCATATCTGTTCCAGAGGCTAGATTAATAGTTATTCAACCATGGGATAGAAGTATTTTATCACAAGTAGAGAAAGCCATAGAAAAAGCAGATATAGGAATTCATCCAATGAATGATGGGCAAGTGATAAGACTTGCATTTCCTGAATTAACAGAAGAGAGAAGAAAAGGATTAGTTAAAGACATAAAGAAAATGGCAGAGGAAGCAAAAGTTGCAATTAGAAATGTTAGAAGAGATGAAATGGATGAAGCAAAAGCATTGCTTAAAAATAGTGAAATTTCAGAAGATGAAGAAAGAGGAATAGAAGACAAGATTCAAAAAGCAACAGATGAGCATGTAGCTAAAATTGATAGCATTTGTGACAAAAAAGAAAAAGAAGTTATGTCTGTATAATTAGGAATAAAAGCAATCATAGTGAATTATACTTATATAGAGACATTAGAGGAGAATAGATGGAGAACTCAGATATAAAACATATTGCAATAATAATGGACGGTAATAGACGTTGGGCAAGATCACATAATTTAGATACTAAATTAGGTCATAAAAAAGGTGCAGAAGTATTAGAAACAATATCTAGATACTGTAACAAAATAGGATTAGAATATCTAACTGTATATGCTTTTTCAACTGAAAACTGGAAAAGAACAAAAGAAGAAGTTGGAGCAATAATGCTTATACTTCAAATGTATCTTGATAGATTTTTGAAAACAGCGGATTTAGATAATATTAAACTTAGAATATTGGGAGATATTGATGGTGTTCCAGAAGAACTTAGAAAAAAGATGATTCAGATGGAAGAAAGAACTAAGGATAATACAGGGCTTAATCTTAATATAGCATTTAATTATGGAGGAAGAGCCGAGATAGTTAGAGCAACACAGAGAATTGCACAAGATGTATTAGATGGAAAAATGGAAATCAAAGATATAAATGAAGATACAATTTCTAATAATTTATATACATGTGGACAGAGTGATCCTGATCTTGTTATTAGAACGAGTGGAGAGCTAAGAATGAGTAACTTCTTACCTTGGCAAATAACATATTCAGAATTTTTGTTCTTAGATAAATATTGGCCTGATTTTACATCAGAAGATGTAGATAATGCAATAAATGAGTATAATAATCGTCACAGAAGAATAGGAAAATAAGTTTATGAGAAAGGAGAGTATGATATACAGTATTGTATATCATACAACTAATTATGGAAAAAAAGAAGGAAAGATTAAAAAGAGTTACTAGTGCAGCGATAATGTTTCCAATAGTTGCGGGTATATTTATATTTGCAAATAATTATGTTATGGACATTGCAATGTGTGTATTATCAATATTTTGCTTGTATGAGTATTTTCATTGTTTTAAATCAACAGAGAAAGCTAATCCTTCTTCTTGGCTAGGATATATATCTAGTGTACTAATTATTTTTACACACTTAGTATCTCCAGAAACTTTAAAAAGTTTCTTACTAATGTACATACCTATATGTTTGTTAATATTATTTGCAGAAGTAATAATTACAAAAGGAAAAAAGAATATTATAGATGTAGCTGTAACAATGCTAGGAATTTGCTATATTCCTTTTATGATTTTCTTTTTTAGTTTATTAAGAGCGATAGAACCGAATGGAAGAATATTTGCATGGTATGTATTAATAGCTGCATGGGGAAGCGATGTATTTGCTTATTTAATAGGAAAGAACTTTGGAAAACATAAATTTACACCAATAAGTCCTAAGAAATCAATAGAAGGTTCAATAGCTGGAATAGTTGGAGCAGTTGTAATATCAGTTATTTACTCAATTGTTGTAAATGCTATGTTTGCTATAAATATTCCTACTGTTTTAATGGCTGTAATCGTAGCAGTGCTTGCAGCTATAGGCCAGATAGGAGATTTGGCAGCATCAAGTATAAAAAGATATTGCGGAATAAAAGATTTTAGCGAATTGATTCCTGGACATGGAGGAATGCTTGACAGATTTGACAGTGTTATATTTATAATACCATTTGCATATGCTGCAATATTAATATTTATTTTATAAAAAATTAATTAGGAGGCAGTTTATTGATTGCAATTATAAAAATAGTTTTTTTACTTAGTTTTTTAGTATTAATTCATGAGTCTGGACATTATATTGTTGCAAAGATGTGTAATATAAAGGTAAATGAATTTGCAATAGGATTTGGCCCTAAGATATGGAAACATAGGGGTAAAGAAACGGAGTATGAATTAAGAGCTATTCCATTAGGTGGTTTTGTAAATCTTGAAGGTGAAGAAAAAGGATCAAATGACAATAGATCCTATAGTAAATCAAGCATACCAAAGAGAATGGCTGTTATAGTTGCAGGTGGATTAGTTAATATAATATTTGGATTAACCACATATTTTTTATTAATTTTAATAAGATATATGATTGTGAAGAATATGAGCTTTGTAACGGCAATATCATATTCAGCACAATCATTAGGCCTGCTTATTCAATCAATGTTTGATGGAATAATACAACTATTTACAGGTAAAGTTGGCATGAATGACATGATGGGACCTGTTGGAATATCTGAGATGGTAAGTCAGACATCTGGGATAGTTGAGTTTATATATTTATTGTCAATAATATCGGTTTCACTTGGAATGACCAATTTATTACCTATAATTCCTTTAGATGGAGGAAAATTCTTATTACTTATTATAGAGGCAATAAGAAAGAAGCCTCTTGATAAGGAATTAGAACTTAAGATACAATCATATGGATGTTTATTATTAGTATTGTTTTCAGCAATTATAGCGGTGAATGATATTATAAGATGGATACACTAATGAATTAATGAAATTATCGGAGGCATATTTTGGAACAATTAAAAGAAGTAAAAGTAGTTTTTTGTGATTATAATTCTGATAGTTTTGCTTTAGCAAATGCAAAAATTTCTAATGTTAATTTGTATAAAAAGACAAATAGATTAGAGATTTTTTTGCTATCTGATGAGATTATACCTATTGGCGAAATTGAGAAATTTGATAATTATGTTCGTAAAAGATTTAATTTAAAAGAAGTTTCTTTGAAAATCACATTACCACCAGATGATAGGAATAAAAGGATTGCTGATGATTGGAAAGACATTTTAAACTTTTTATCAAAAAATGTTGCTGTAATAAAAGCTTTTTTAAAAAATAGTACTGCTGAAGTAAAAGATGGGATTATTACACTACATTTATGTGTAAAAGGAAAGGTATTACTAGAAAAACAGGGCATACATAATTACATATCAGAATTTATCAAAAATACATACGATTCTAATTATAGAGTAGAATTTGTAGAAGACAATTATGGCGAGATTGAACAAAACTTTGATAAAGCAAAGGAAGATATAATTAAAGAATTTGCTGAAAGTTCAGCTAGAGCAGTTGCAAATAAAGCTGCTAATAATGAAGAGGAAGTAAATAGGCAAAGTGAAAATTCTGAAAAACATGTAAAGCCACAAAATTCATGGAAAGAAAAAGGCTCATGGCAACCTAAAAACTATAATCAGAATAATGCAAATCAATCAAATGGTAATCAAAATGGAAATAATAATGGAAACAGTAATGGTAATAGTGGCGGAAATTCTGGATTTAATGATGAAATGCCGAAAGGAAAGTCAGACCCAGATGATCCAAGCTTAATATTTGGAAGAAATTCAAATATACGAGAGCCTATTATAAAAGTTGCAGATATCGGAATGGATACAACAGATGCACAAATAATCGGTGAAATAGTAAATGTTCCAGACCCAACAGAACTTAAGAAAACTGGTAAATTTCTATATTCATTTGATGTATATGATGGTACAAGTACAATAACATGTAAATGTTTTGTAATTCCTGATAAAAAAGACAAAGTTGGAAAAAGATTAAAACCAGGTACAGGAGTTAAAGTTGGAGGTAAAGCTGGATTTGATAATTTCGCAAAAGAAATTACAATACTAGCAAATACAATAGTAGAAGGAGAGCCATTAAAGAAAATTCAGAGAATGGATAATGCGGAAGTTAAAAGAGTTGAACTTCACATGCATACACAGATGAGTCAGATGGATGCGATAACTCCTGCAACAGAGCTTATAAAAAGAGCTATGAAATGGGGCATGAAATCAATTGCAATTACTGACCATGGTGTTGTTCAGTCATTCCCAGATGCACATAAATTGTTGGACAAGATAGGATATGATAAAGCAGGAATTAAGATAATATATGGAGTAGAAGGTTATTTATTACCTGACAAAGACCCTATTGTAACAAAGGACAAAGGACAAACATTAAAGGATACAGAATTTTGTATTTTTGACTTAGAGACTACAGGAATTTCATTTAGAACAGAGAAAATTACTGAAATAGGAATCATGAAAATAAAAAATGGAGAGGTAATAGAAGAATTTTCATCTTTTGTAAATCCACAAAAACCAATTCCTATGAGAGTACAGGAAATTACACATATAACAGATGATATGGTAAAAGATGCTCCAACAATAGAAGAAATATTGCCTAAAGTTTTAGAATTCTTTGGAGATTCTGTTCTGGTTGCACACAATGCTGATTTTGATACAGGATTTTTACGTTATAATTGCGAAAAATTAGGTTTGCCATTTAATAATACATATCTTGATACACTAAGGTTAGCTAAAGATTTATTCCCAACATATAAAAAATACAAATTAGGAATAATCGCAGAGAATTTAGGAATAAAAGTTGATGTAGCTCATAGAGCTTTGGATGATGTTGATACAACCGTCAAAGTATTTAATGTAATGTGCAAAATGTTAGAAGAAAAAGGAGTAAAAAGATTATCAGACATTGACAAAGAGGAAAGTGGAAAAGCTAATTTCAAAAAATTAAAGAGTTATCATACAATAATTTTGGCAAAAGATTATGTTGGATTACGTAATTTATACAGACTAGTATCAATTTCTCATTTGCATTATTTTTATAAAAAGCCATTAATACTAAAATCATTGTACAAAAAGTACTCAGAAGGTCTTATAATGGGTACTGCCTGTGATCAAGGTGAATTATATCAGGCAATATTAAATGGAAAGCCAGATGAAGAAATAGAAGATATAGCAAAGGATTATGATTATCTTGAAATTCAACCAATAAAAAATGATGAATATTTAGTAAGAGAAGGTACCTTGCAAAGTGATGAAGATCTTAGAAATATTGTTAGAAAAATAGTTGCTTTAGGAGAAAAACTTGGAAAGCCTGTTTGTGCAACATGTGATGTTCATTTCATGGATCCGCAAGATGAGATTTATAGAAGAATATTGCAGGCAGGACAAGGATATGATGATGCTGATATGCAGGCACCATTATATTTAAGAACAACAGAAGAAATGCTTAAAGAATTTGAATTTTTAGGAGAAGAAAAAGCATACGAAGTTGTTGTAACAAATACAAATAAGATTTCAGATATGTGTGAGAAAATAAGACCAATTTCGCCAGAAAAATGTCCACCACATATACCAGGATGTGAAACAACAATAAAAGAGATTGCTTACAATAAAGCTCATGAATTATATGGTGACCCACTTCCTGAAATAGTACAATCAAGACTTGATAAGGAACTAGATTCAATTATAAAAAATGGATTCTCCGTAATGTATATTATTGCACAGAAACTAGTATGGAAATCTAATGCAGATGGATATATAGTAGGTTCAAGAGGATCTGTTGGATCATCTTTTGTTGCTAATATGACTGGTATTACAGAGGTTAACTCATTACCACCACATTATAGATGTCCTAAGTGCAAATATTCAGACTTTACTGATTATGGTGTAAAAAATGGATTTGATTTGCCTGATAAAATGTGTCCTAAATGTGGACATAGACTTGATAAAGATGGTATGGACATACCTTTCGAAACTTTCTTAGGATTTAATGGAGATAAAGAGCCAGATATAGATCTTAACTTCTCTGGAGAATATCAAGCAAAAGCACATAAATATACAGAAGTTATATTTGGTAAAGGAACTACATTTAAAGCGGGAACTGTTGGTACAGTAGCTGATAAGACAGCGTATGGCTATGTGAAAAAATATTATGAAGAAAGAGGAGTACCTGTAAGCAGTGCTGAAATTAACAGAGTATCTAAGGGGTGTACAGGAATTAAGAAAACAACAGGACAGCATCCAGGTGGAATTATAGTTGTTCCAAAAGGAAGACAAATTTATGAATTTACACCAGTACAACATCCTGCTGATGATCCGAATTCAGATATAATAACAACACACTTTGATTACCACTCAATAGATCAGAACTTGTTAAAACTTGATATACTAGGTCATGATGATCCTACAGTCATTCGTATGCTTTATGATTTAACTGGGTTTGATCCTACACATGTGCCACTTGATGATAAAGATACAATGTCAATATACTCATCAACAAAAGCACTTGGGGTAACTCCTGAATCAATAAAATCAGATGTAGGAACATTTGGAATACCTGAATCAGGAACTAAATTCGTTAGAGGAATGCTTAAAGATACAAAACCAAGTACATTTGAGGAATTACTAAGAATATCTGGATTATCACATGGTACAGATGTGTGGTTAGGAAATGCACAAGACTTAATTAATAGTGGAACAGCGACTTTAAGTGAAGTTATATGTACTCGTGATGACATCATGCTATATTTAATAAAACAAGGACTTCCACCAAATACATCATTTAAGATAATGGAGCTTGTTCGTAAAGGAAAAGTTGCGAAAGAACCTGAAAAATGGGCTGCTTTTAAGAAAACAATGGAAGAATATCATGTACCACAATGGTATATTGATTCATGTAATAAAATAAAATACTTATTCCCTAAAGCTCATGCTGCTGCGTATGTAACTAATGCATTTAGAATTGCATGGTTTAAAGTTCATATACCAAAGGCATATTATACTGCATATTTTACAATTAGAGCTGATGCCTTTGATAGCGAGGTGATGTGCCATGGACAAGAAAGAGTAAAAAATAAGATGAAAGAAATAGAGCTTCTTGGAAATGCAGCAACTCAAAAAGATTCAGCAATGTATGAAACTTTGGAAATTGTAAATGAAATGTATGAAAGAAAAATCACATTTTTACCAATAGATTTATATAAATCAGGTGCTACTAAATTTAAGATGGAGGATGAAGGAATTAGACCACCACTTAATAGTATTCCGGGATTTGGAAGTGTTGCAGCACAAGGCGTTGAAGAAGCAAGAAAAGATGGACAATTTATGTCTATTGATGACCTTAAAATTAGAGCTAAGATTGGTGCAAGTGGTATAGAGTTATTGAAAAAAGCAGGATGCTTGGAAGGAATGAGCCAAAGTAATCAAATGAGTCTATTTGGATAAAATAATAGGAGGTAAGTTATGTTAAATTTTATTGTTGGATATTTTGTTTGCATAAACATTATTGCATATTTATTAATATGGTTTAAAGTAAGAACTACATATCTAAAATTAGATGAAAAAATACTTAATATTGCATATATACTAATATCAATTTTAGGTGGATTTGTAGGGTTACTTGTTGGAAGAGAAATGTTTAATTATGAAAGTAACAGCAAGATTTTTAAAAGATGGATACCACTAATAATAGTAATAGAAGTATGTATAGCACTTGCTATAATTAGAAATATTAATCTATAAATTTTAATAAGCATAGGAAACTATGCTTATTTTGTAATAAATTTGTAATGTAAAAGTAAATAATTTGTAACCATAAAAAATGAGAAAAGTGTTATTATATAATAAATTATGTGTAATTATGTCTAATTATAGGATATGGAGAGGAAAAAATAAATGAAGAAACTTACTAAATTTATGAAAATAATAGTATTACTAATTATTTGTATAAGTGCATTATCAATCAATAATGCTGTAAAAGCAGAAGGAAATGTAGTTCTTACATTACAATTAGATCCAGATACTTCAAAAGCAGAAACAGATGGAGAAATCTATTTAAATGTAACAATAACAGAAGCTAGTGGATTTACATTAACAACTCCAATAGTAATAAATGGAGTATTAAATTATGATAAAAATGTATTTAGTTCACTTGATGCAGAAGGTGCAAATGGCTGGGTTGCAACACCTAATAATGAAAATGGAAAACTATTATTTGATTCTAATAAAATAGTAGTTGGAAAACAAATTGCTACAATAAAATTAAAATTAAAAAAAGGAATAAAAGCTCAAAATACTGAAGTTACTTTAAGTGATATTGAAGCATCAAATGGAACAGAATTAAAGCCACAAGTAGGTAATTGGAAAGTAACAACAACATTTAGTGTGCCAGAAATAGCAGGAGAAGAAGAACCTGATGTTCCAGATAATACTATAAAAAATGAAGTTACAAACGACATAGCAAATGAAGTTACTAATGATATATCAAATGATGTAGTGAATGACGTTGAGAATACAACACATGTTGTAAAAAGAAATGTAATAGCAGATCAAATTGAAAAAGTGAATGATATAACAACAAGTAATAAAGACATTCCTCAAACTGGAAATGGGATAGGAATATTCTTAATAATAGGAACACTATTATTAATAGGAGTAATTTCATTTATTCGTGATAAAAAAATGTATGATTAAAATATAAATAAAATATGGTAGAAAATTTAATTTCTTACCATATTTTTTCTTTTAATTATTGCATACTAAAATTGTCTATGATAAAATAGATAGGTATATAATAAGAAGAAAGGAGATATGTATAATAATTTAGGAGTAACATTGTGAATTTAATTATACATTTAGATTAAGATGGAAGACGAAATCGATTTAAAAGAAATACTAAGCTTATTTTGGAGCAAAAAAATATTTATTTTAGTTATGTTAATTGTATTTGCAGCAGCAGGATTTATATATACTAATTTCTTTGTAAAGCCTGAATATACTGCAAGAGCATCAATGATACTTGCAGCGAAAAATTCAGGAACAGGTGGTGCTGCAACTGTAACAACTACAGATGTCACACTTAATGACAAATTAATTGATACATATAAAATTTTAGCAACATCAAATGCTGTTGTTAGAGAAGTTATAAAGAATTTAAATTTTAGTGATATAACAGAAAATGAGCTAAAAAATAAAATAAATATATCAGCAGTAACAAATACACAAATGTTATATGTTTCAGTTACAAATTCAAATCCAGAAAGGGCAGCTAAGATTACCAATGAACTTACAAAAGTATTCTCAAAAAAGGTTGCAGAAGTCTATAAAATTGACAATATCAGTGTTATTGATGAAGCAGAAGTTCCAACTAGTCCAAGCAATATAGATACTAAAAAAACAATAATGATATTTGCAGTAGCAGGACTTGTGATTTCAATTGGTGCAGTTCTTCTTATGAATATGCTTGATAACACAGTAAGTAATAGCAAAGATATAGAGAAAGCAGTAGGTGTGCCCGTATTAGCTGAGTTACCATTATGTGATTTTGGAAAGAAAAAAATATAAATAAGTTTGTGAAGAAAGAGTATGCAAACTGTGCATATTAAAAGAGGAAGGAATTAATGAAAAAAGAATTAATTACAAAAATAGATGCTAAATCTCCAGTATCTGAAGTGTTTAGATCATTAAGAACTAATATTCAATATATGTCAAAGTCAAGCAGTTGTCAAACAATATTAGTAACAAGCACAACTCAAGGAGAGGGAAAATCATGGATTGTTTCTAATTTAGCAGTAACATTTGCTCAAACTGGAAAAAACGTTATTATAATTGATGCAGATATGCGTAGACCAAGACAGAATAATATATTTGGAATTGATATGTTTCCTGGATTATCAAACTATTTGGCAGGAATGTCATCAAGAGGAACTGACAAAAATATTGCTGTAAAGGATTGCATTCAAGCAACAGAAATAGATAATTTATATGCATTGCCAGCTGGAAATATTCCACCAAATCCATCAGAACTATTAGAATCTACAAAAACTAAAGAGTTACTAAATGAATTAAAGAAAATATTTGATGTTGTAATATTTGATGGTGCACCATGTTTATTAGTAACGGATGCTACAATTATATCAAGAATTGTAGATTCAACAATTTTGGTTGCATCATATAAGACAACAAAGATTGATGAATTAAAAGATGCTAAGAGAAGAATAGAGGCAATTGGTGGGCATGTTGCAGGAGTTGTATTAAATAGAACAAAATTAACAAAAAAGAAATATGAAAATAGTTATTATTCTTCTTCAATAGAATTAACAACAATGAAATCAGATACTTCAAGAAGAAGATTTGTAGAAAAAGAAGACGACGAAGTTGATAAAGATGAAAAGGCACAGGAAATTCTTGAAGAAATAAAAAGATACAACAAAGGCAGACGTGCCAAATAATAAAACAGATGAGTTATGAGATAAACCAAGGATAGAAAATGTAATGATATTGGAGGAATTTTAAATGATAGATATTCACACACATGTTCTTCCGGGAATCGATGATGGATCTAAAAATGTCGAAATGACTATGCAAATGCTAGATGAGGCTTATGCTGCTGGATTTACAGATATAATAACAACATCACATTATATAGAGAATGAATATGATATTCCTAAAAAGACTAGGCAAGAGATAATAAATGCTTTGCAAGAGCAACTAAATGAAGAAGGAATTAATATAAATTTATATAATGGAGCTGAAGCTTTTATAACTAATAATCTTGCTTCACTTGTTGATGAAGAAAAAATACCAACTCTAGCAAATAGTCATTATGTATTATTTGAAATACCAATGACTTCAAAGGTATTATATTTAAATCAAGTATTAGAAGACTTGATAACTTCAGGCTATAGGCCAATAATAGCTCATCCGGAAAGATATAGTATAGTACAAGAAAATCCCAATATAGCAATAGAATGGGTAAAAAGTGGAGCTTTATTACAATCAAATTATGCAAGTATGGTTGATAGATATGGACATAAAGCAAAGAAAACATTAATTAAACTATTGAATGCAAATGCAATACATTTTCTTGGTAGTGATACACATAGACCGAAGAATAATTACAAGCAAATGGATGAGATATTGGAAGAATGGAAAAAAGTTATTGATAAAAGAACTTTAAAATTATTATCTACAAAAAATCCAGAAAAAATATTGGATGATGAAAGAATTATCGTAGAAGAACCAAACGAGATAAAAAAACATTGGTTTTTATAATAAACAGGAGGATAAATCATGGGAATTGTATCTATAATTATGGGAATTATGGTTATTATGATATCTAATTCAGGGATGTCAGCTTTAATTTTAGCCATTGTGGGAATAGTATTTGGAATAATAGGAATACTTGAAATGAAAGATGACACAACAGGAAAAATTGTTCCTGGAGCAGGACTTGTTTTATGTACAGTAATGCTAGTAATTATAATGATAAATGTATTTTCAGGAAGAGTAGATTTATTATTACCTGGTAGCACGAATAACGTAACTAAAAGTTCAAATACTCCAACATTGGATGCTTTTGATTCAACTTCTAAGCAGATTGATAATACAATTTACGGAAAATAAACAGTAATAAAATATTAAAAGATTTATACATTAATACAAATGAAAAAGGAGGACTATATGTCACATATAAAAGTTGATTTTCAATACTCAGGAATTACTGAAGATGATATTTTAGAACACTCAGAGGTTGTTGAAGCTATAAATAAAGAATTAGAAGAAAAAAGCTCAGATGAAAAAGAATTTGTTGGATGGCTACATTTACCTACTAAACATGATAAAAGAGAATTTAACAGAATAAAGAAAGCGGCAAATAAAATTAGAGAAGATTCAGATATATTATTAGTAATAGGAATCGGTGGCTCATATCTTGGTGCAAGAGCTGTTATTGAAGCATTGCACAGCTCGATTTATGGAGAAGATAAGAGTAAAACTCATGTAATATTTGTAGGAAACAATTTGAGTGGAAACTACATAAATGACGTTATTGAATTATTAGAAGATAAAGATTTTAGTATAAATGTTATATCAAAATCAGGGACGACAACTGAGCCAGCAATAGCATTTAGAATATTTAGAGAAATTATAGAAAACAAATATGGAATAAAAGAAGCTAGAAAAAGAATATATGTAACTACTGATAAGAAAAAAGGAGCATTAAAAACTTTAGCTGATGCCGAAGGTTATGAGAAATTTGTTATTCCAGACAATGTTGGAGGAAGATATTCAGTGCTAACAGCAGTAGGATTACTTCCAATTGCCGCAAGTGGAATTGATATTGATATGTTAATGAAAGGTGCGCAAACAGCAGAAGATAAATATTCAGATACATCATTAAAATATAATGAATGCTATAAATATGCTGTTGCTCGTAATTTATTATATGAATCAGATAAATCAATAGAAATGCTTGTTACATATGAGCCTAAGATGCATTATATGATTGAATGGTGGAAACAACTTTTCGGTGAGAGTGAAGGAAAAGATGGCAAAGGACTATTCCCAGCAGGGGCTGAATTTACAACAGACTTACATTCTCTTGGACAATATATTCAAGAGGGAAGAAGAATAATGTTTGAAACAGTTCTAAATATAGAGAATATTGAAAAAGATATTACTATAAATTTTGATGAGGATAATCTTGATAATCTTAATTATTTACAGGGGAAGAAATTGTCATATGTAAATCAAAAGGCAATGGAAGGAACAATACAAGCTCATACAGAAGGCGGAGTTCCAAATATAGTTATGGATATAGATTATCTAAATGAAGAATCATTAGGAGAACTTATATATTTCTTTGAAAAGGCATGTGCAATGTCAGCAGAATTATTAGAGGTCAATCCATTTAATCAACCAGGAGTTGAGAAGTATAAAACTAATATGTTCAAATTATTAAAAAAACCAGGTTATGAAGACTAAGAATTGTAAAAAACAGTAATTAAAAAAGAAAGAGGATATTGTATGAAAAAAATTTGTATTATTATACTTATAGTTACTATAAGCTTAACTGCAATTATTGTTACAATAAATCTTAAAAAAGAGGAAAAAATAAAACAGGAAAATACAGCAAGTATACAAGAAATGACTGAAATTACTATTACAAATTACAATGGAAGAACATTAAAAATAACGCAGCCCAATGATATAGATACAATAAAAGATATTTTATCAAATTTAAAATTTGATAAGCCATCGTCTGATGGTATGATTTCATTTATTATAACTATGAATGATGAAAATTATTGCTTTAATAATCAAGGCAAAACTGTAACTAAAGGAGAGAATGGAGAAGGATATTTAAGTGATGAAGATGCAAAGAAAATATTGAATATATTAGAAAAATATTAAGATTTTTTTATAAATATGTGGTTATGAAGACTAAAACTAGTTGACAAATAAACTAAACGTGCTATAATAATATTCAGTTACAAATAAAACTTATGGAAGACAAAGTAAATTAGAGGTTGCTTAAAGAGAGAGCTAATCATGGGCTGGAAGTTAGCTTAAGTAAACATTTTTGAAAAACTACCTTCTGATAGTGCTAGTGAATAAGCTAGTCGCGTAGGCAGCGTTATAGGCTAATAAATTAAGTGAAATATCCGGGTGGAACCGTGCTAGATATAGTACCCCAGAGCATATTTTGATATATGCTTTGGGGCTTTTTGTATTTTATAAAAAGCCTTAAAGCAAAGAAAGGATTTATTATGATAAAAGTAACTTTAAAAGATGGTTCTATTAAAGAAGTAGAACAAGGAACAAGTGTAATTGATTTAGCAAAATCAATCAGCGAAGGATTAGCCAGAATGGCAACGTGTGCTAGAATTAATAACCAAGTTGTAGACTTAAGAACTGGAATTTGGGAAGATTGCAAGCTTGAAATTCTTACATTTAATTCAGATGATATTGAAGGAAAGAAAGCATATTGGCATACAACATCTCATATAATGGCACAAGCTGTTCAAAGATTATTCCCAGACACAAAATTTGCAATTGGACCAGCAATAGATGATGGTGGATTCTATTATGACTTTGATACATCAGAAACATTTAATGATGAAGATAAAGCAAAAATTGAAGAGGAAATGAAGAAAATTATAAAAGAAGACATTCCTATTGAAAGATTTACTTTACCAAAAAAAGAAGCTTTAGAATTAATGAAAGATCAACCATATAAACAAGAGCTAATTAATGATTTAGCTGATGGAGAAGAAATATCTTTCTACAAACAAGGAGACTTTACAGACTTATGTGCAGGACCTCATTTAATGAGTACTGGAAAAGTAAAAGCTGTAAAATTGCTTACAAATTCAGGAGCTTATTGGAGAGGAAATGAACATAATAAGATGTTACAAAGAATATATGCAATTTCATTCCCTAAAAATAGTGAACTTGAAGAATACTTAAATATGCTTGAAGAAGCAAAGCAAAGAGATCATAGAAAAATAGGAAAAGACCTAAACTTATTTATGACTCATGAACTTGTAGGATCTGGATTACCAATGTATTTACCAGATGGAGCAACAGTAAGAAGACTTCTTGAAAGATATATTCAAGATAAAGAAATAGCTTTAGGATATAAACATGTATATACACCATGTTTAGCTAATACAGCACTTTACAAAATCAGTGGACACTGGGATCATTATAAGGATGATATGTTCCCTGTAATGAAAATGGATAATGAAGAAATGGTTTTAAGACCAATGAACTGTCCTCATCATATGTTAATATACAAAAACAAATTACATTCATATAAAGATTTACCTGTTAGAATAGGTGAATTAGCTCATGACTTTAGATATGAGAATAGTGGTGCAGTATGCGGATTAGAGAGAGTTCGTGAAATGTGCCAAAACGATGCACATCTATTTGTAAGACCTGATCAAATAAAGTCAGAGATAGGACAAGTAGTTAAGCTAATCTTATCAGTATATGAAGACTTTGGATTTAAAGACTATAAATTTAGATTATCTTTAAGAGATAAGAATGATAAAGTAAAATATATTGATAATGATGAAATGTGGGATACAGCAGAGAGCCAATTAAGAGAAATTTTAACTGAATTAGGACTAGATTTCTATGAGGCAGAAGGAGAAGCTGCTTTCTACGGACCAAAGCTAGATGTACAGATAAAATCAGCTCTTGGACATGATGTAACAGTATCAACATGTCAATTAGATTTTGCATTACCAGAAAGATTTCAATTAGTATACATTGGTGAAGATGGTAAAGAACATAGACCAGTTGTAATTCATAGAGCAATATTAGGAACACTTGATAGATTTATGGCATTCTTAATTGAAGAGACAAAAGGTGCATTCCCAGTTTGGCTATCACCAGTTCAAGTAAAGATATTACCTATTACAGATAAACATGCTGAATATGCACATAAATTAGCTGATGAAATGAGAGCAAAAGGAATCAGAGTAGATGTAGATGACAGAAATGAAAAAACAGGCTACAAGATACGTGAAGCTCAATTATCAAAAGTTCCATATATGCTAATTGTTGGAGATAAAGAAGTTCAAGACAACACAGTATCTGTAAGAGATAGAAAAGAAGGAGATTTAGGAGCTATACCTGCAGACAAATTTATTGAAGACGTAGTTGAAAAAGTAAAAAACTATAAATAAAATGAAAAAAATGTAGACACGAAAAATGTGTTTACATTTTTTTATAATATATGTAAAGTATTAATAAAAATTATAAATTTGTATGTTATATTATTAACTTTATGATATAATACATACATAATAAATTCTTAGGAAGGATTAGTCAATAAAATTGATTATATGAGAAAAATATGAACACAAATGATATTAATAAACTTGGAAAAAAATTAGAATTATACAATTCAGTTAGTTATATAGGTAAAGGATTTCCAATTTTTTTACCACGAGGAGCTAAAATAGTAAAAATAATTAGAGATTATATTGAATCAGAAGAAGAAAAAGCTGGATATAGTATATTACGAACACCAAGTGTATCAAGAGCAGAAATATATAGAATTGAAGATAGATTAGAGAGTCAAAAGGATGAGATGTTTATTATAAAATCTCAAGATGAAGAAGATAATTCAATAGTACTTAGACCATATTCTATGCCATTTCATTGTAGTGTATATAGCCTAAAACAGCATAGCTATAAAGAACTTCCTGTAAAATTTAGTGAGACTTCAACAGTATTTAGAAACGAAAGAGACATAAAAGGAATAGGCAGAACAAGACAAATAACAATGTCAGATGCAAGCATATTTACAACACGTGAGGGACTAACAAAGCAGATAAAAGAATCATTAAATTTGCAAAAGAAATGTATAGATAATCTTGGCTTAGAAGTACGATATGCTATATCTAATTGGGATAATACTAGAAAAGAAGACTATATTGGAACAATTAATGAATGGGATTATGCAGTAAGTTCAATGAAAAAAGCTCTTGAAGATATGAAAATAGAATATACAGAAGATGATAATGCACGAATGTATGGCCCATCAATAGTAGCTTACATTGGAAGGCAAGAGCTTTCACGTGTGCAGATAGATTTTGAAATTGTTCATAGATTTGATCTAAAATATGTAAATAGTGAAAATGAGGAAGTATTTCCTATATATATTCATAGAACTTCGATAGGAAGTTATGAGAGATTGCTTGAAATATTAATTGAAAAATATCAAGGAGAATTTCCATTGTGGATTGCTCCTGTACAAGTTCAGATAATTTCAGCAGGAGAAGAATTTGATGACTATGTAAAAGAAATAAAAGACAGAATGATTAGGGAAAACATTAGAGTAGAGGAAGATAAATCAGATAATAATATACAAAGTAAAGAATACAGAGCAGTTGACTTAAAAGTTCCATACATAGTAAAGATAGGGAAAAAACAATATAATGATAAAAGTATAGAAGTAAGGTCAAATGTTGGAACAAGAGAAATGGAATTAGATGATTTAATTAATGAAATAAAAAACAAAAGTGCGATGAAATAGCAGAAAGGAGAGTATAATTTGTCTGATGTTATGGATAATGATGTTTTAAAATATATTGGATGGGACGGACTTGTAGAAAATGAGCTATTGGAAGCTAATAAGCCACTTTTTAATATATCAAGATCTTATGATAATAGTGCTTTGTACAAGATATACAAGAAAGTAAAAATTAAAGATATAGACATACTGATAAGTGACTCTGATAGGACAACTGATATACAGGAAAGATATGATAATGCTAAGCCAATAAATCAATATATTAAAGAAAATGGCCATGAATTTATGAACATTATAGATCAAGCTCGTGTAAATGGGGTTAAAGAAATTGAAAAAATGCAGAATGAATATACTGACAAAATACCATACTTTATAAAATATGATAAAAATTATTTATGGCAGATATATTATTCAAAAGAAGAAAATAGATATTTTATGCTATTTCCAGCAAGAGAAGGAGAAAATTCAGCATTATTTTATTTAATAAAAAAGAAGTTGGAAAATAGTGATGAATCAATATATGTGCCAATATGTAAAGGTGATTATTCTGAAAAATTATTTTATATAAAGGAAATAAATGATATAGAAAATTATATGTGGCTATTTACTAAAGATTGGCCAAATGTATATGAAGTAGAAAATGAAATTTATATTATTGGAAATGTTAAAGAAAAGGGAAAATTTAATAGCAAATATAGAATAAAAATAGCTAATAAAAATGAAGCGGAGAGTTTTTTTACTTTATTAAAAGCATTATTTATAATTACAACAGAATCAAATTATAGATATAGTTTTGAGCCAATTGTAAACGAAGAAGGAGAAATAGTCTTTTTATTTGATGGAAAAGAAATAAAAACAGTTGATCTAGCTAATTTCATAAAAGAACAAACTGGCAAAATGAATGATGATCATGATAAATTAATAGAAAAGACAAATGAAAATAAAGAAAAATTGCTTAAAGAGCGTGAAGAAATAAGTAAATTAAATGAGATTTATTTAAATCAAGAAAAGCAAATAGCAATGTTCTTGAATTGCAGAAAAAGTTTTTTCAAAAAGTTACGATATTATTTTACAGATACTAAACATGAGAAAAAGAGCTTTAAATCTAAGAAAAAGCCAGCAAAAGATGATGGCAAACAAGAGCTAGAAAAAAAAGTAGAAAAGACTTTAAATAATTCTATAAGTGCGTATAAACCAACAACTAGTGCATATACAATTTCAGATTTAATGAAAGCATGTAGTGAGACTAACAGTGCAGAAGAAGAATATATAAATTCACAGTCTGATCTTAATGCTGCAATCCTAAAACATAAAAATATGAAACTAAAAGTACATAATGCTGATAAATATATAGAGGAAATAGAAGAACATAAAAAAAGTATATTTGAATTTTGGAAGTTTACTAATAAAGATGAATTGCCAGCTCTAAAAGAAGGAGAGACTATACAAAAGGACCAGAAAATAAAGGCTGTTTTTAATTATGATGAAGACATTATTGAATTAGGAGAAAAAGCTGATAGACTTCAAAGACAGAAACTATCGAATGATGAGTGCAATAGTATATGTGCTAGTCTTCAAGTTGTAAATTCTATAAATAGCGTTATAGACAATAAAGAAGAATTACTAAAACAAGATTTAAAAAGATTGCAAGATGAATATACAGGTGATATAAAAACTGAAATTTTTGGTGAGATAAAGGATGATTATACAGTAGTAAAAAAACTAAATAACAAACAACATAGGGAAAATAAGAGAAATATATATTCTATATTAAGAATTAATTCTCAAACGACTATTGAAGACTATAGAAATACAATAGAGGACTACGCTAGATTATTAAATGAGTCTTATAATAAAATTGTAGCTATTACAGATTTTCCAGTATATTATTTAAAAAGCAAAGAAACAAAAGAAAATGACTATATCATTGCTGATATTAATCCTGATAATATAATTAATATTGCTCAAAGTGGAGATACAATAGTAAAAAGAAATATTAGAAAAGATGAGCATATTATATATGCAAGTAATATTATTTTCTATGACAATTATAATAAAACATTGCCAGTTGGAATGAATGTCTCGACACTTGTTATTATAAAGGATGAAGAGAAAAAACAGAAATGTAGTAATATTAATATTGTAGAAGAAAATGACGAGTTTTCTATAAAAATAAAGAAGTTAAATATAATTGAATTAGAGTAAATAAGAATGCCCCTGGTAAGCAATGCTTACTAGGGGCGGTTCATGTCTGATTAAATTTCGATGCCCAGGGGATTGTAATGGGTTTCCTTGCCATTTAAAGTGACAACAATCTCACTCCTCATGAAGGAGACATTGCCAGCAGTGGGGGAAAGTACTTCACGCCAGTTCTTCTTGGCGTCATAAACAGTGGTTATTCCATTTGTATCAGTGAGACTTACAAGCAGTCCCGGAGAGTTACAGTATATAAACGGGGAGTAGTTACATGATGTGTAATTCTGGTCACAACTGTTTAAACGTTCACCAGATAAGTTATAGAGTGCAAAGGTGCCATTGTTGTACTTAACAAGCATTGTGTTAAAAAGTGCGGAGACTGATTGTACTTGGTTATCAAACCTTAAAATGAGGTTGCCTTTTAAGTCAAACAGGTCATATCTGCTGATAGTAATCCCGCTACTATTAGTAAAGTCCTTAATTGCCTTAATAATATCACATTTTAAATATGAAATATCATTATACTCAACAGGAATAATAAGTTTTCCGCTTGAATTAACAACTCCATACTTAGGCTTAGTATTGTACACTAATGCTGAGCCAATAGAAACCTTATACAGGGGTTTCCGACGATCCAAGTAAACAATATCATCGAACCATCCTGCAACAATTTCTTCAGTTCCATTAACGATTCGTGAAAATGCAGCTTTACTGGTTATGCGAACTGTACCATCGTTCGCTGAGCCATCTCTTGACATAAATAGTTCACTCCTTAAATAATTATTTGCTGAGTTTTGCCGGTTATAAAGTGTTTATATTATATCACGCAAGGTGAATATAATCAAGCTTTTTTAGGTAAATTCGTAAAAAATTGGTAAAAAATACATACTTATAAAATGATACATATTAATCCACCTGATCCTTCATTTACAATTCTTTCAAGTGTTTGTTGTAATTTGACTTGTGCATCTTCAGGCATACAAGCTAATTTATTTTGTAACCCTTCATTTACGAGATCATGTAGACTTTTTCCAAAAATGTTTGAATCCCAGATTTTCTTTGGATCATTTTCAAATTCGGAAAGAAGATATTTGACTAATTCTTCAGATTGTTTTTCACTTCCTACAATAGGTGAGACTTCGGTTTCAACTTCAGTCTTAATTAAATGGATAGAAGGTGCTTTAGCTTTTAATTTTACTCCAAACCTTGAGCCTTGTTTAACCATTTCAGGTTCATCAAGAATTAGTTCATCAGTTGTAGGGGTGATAATTCCATAACCTTTACTGTTTACTTCCTCAAGAGCAGGAGCTATCTTGTCATATTTAGTTTTAACTTTTGCAAAATTTGAAAAAGCTGAAAATAACTCATAATCATTATTTATTGGAGAACCAGATAATTCAGTTAGTATTTTATAAAATAAATTATTATTAATTCCAATAGAAACATTTACTATTCCAGTTCCAAGATCTATTTGATTTACACTACATGAAGTAATTATATTTTCCGAATCAGCAGTAGGTGAAGAAACGAGCGATGTAGAAATGTTATCAACAACAGAATTTACTTGTTTTATAATTTTAACATCAGAGAAGCTATTTTTGATTTCTTTAAATAATTCTTTTTTTAGCCAATGATTTTTATCAAGTGCATCAACCCATTTTGCGTATTTTAGATTAATTCTTTGAGTTGGGAATTCATATAGTACTTTTCCAAATATCTCATTTATATTATCAAGACTTAAGTTAGTACAATCTGTTGGTATTACTGAAACTTCATATTTATTTTCAAGCGTTCTAGCCAATTCTTGGGTTGCATCTGAATAGGGATCTGTTGTATTAAGTACAATTACAAAAGGTTTATTAAGACTCTTTAATTCATTAGCAACTCGCTCTTCTGGATCTATGTAATCATCACGACTTATTCCAGAGAAACTTCCATCTGTTGTAACTAGTATACCTATTGTTGAATGATCTTGAATAACTTTTTTTGTGCCAATTTCAGCGGCCTCTTGGAAAGGAATTTCATCATCAAACCAAGGAGTTTTAACCATTCTAGGAATGTCATCTTCCATGTATCCTATTGCATTATTTACAAGATAACCTACACAATCAACCAATCTGGCCTTAAATTGTACATTACCATTTAGTGTGATTTGCACTGCTTCATTTGGAACAAACTTAGGCTCAGTGGTCATAATTGTACGACCAGCAGCACTTTGAGGAAGTTCATCCACAGCTCTTTCTCTTTTGTAACTATTATCAATATTAGGAATAACAAGTAAATCCATGAAGTTCTTGATAAATGTTGATTTGCCTGTTCTAACCGGCCCGACAACACCTATGTAGATATCTCCATCAGTTCTTGTTGCTATGTCCTGATACAATTTTAAACTGTCTTCCATCTTTTACCTCCTTTAGAGACCGTTTGTACAAAACTTTATTAAAGTATATTAGATACCAATTCAAATATGACAGATTTATAAAATTTTATGAAGATATAACATTTAATAAAAGCATTGCATAAAATGTGGTAGTATGATAAAATGCGATGAGAGGATGTTACTTTAATCATAGTGTATACTAGAAAGGACTTTTTTATGGAAAGATATGAAAAGTTATTACATGATAATGGACAGGGACATATTATTAAATATTTAGAAAATGCTAATCCAGATAAAAAAGCAGAACTTATAAATCAAATAGAAAAAATAGATTTTAAACAATTAAATGAATTATTTAAGTCAAGTAATAGAAAGATAGAAGAAGCTCAAGAAGGTGTAATTATTGAGCATGTGCCATTTATTGATAAATACAAGATGAATAAGAGCCAATATCAAGACCTAGAAGAGCTTGGTGAAAACATTATACGAAGCGGAAAATATGCAGCTGTAACAATGGCAGGAGGACAGGGAACAAGACTTGGTCATGATGGTCCTAAAGGAACATTTTTATTAAATGTAAAGCCTGAGCCTAAATACTTATTTCAGATAATTGCAGAAGGATTAGAAAGAGCGAATAAAAAATATAATGTAACAATTCCATGGTACATAATGACTAGTACAGAAAATAATGATAGAACAGTAGAGTTTATGAAAGAACATAATTATTTTGGATATTCTGAAAAGGATATTATGTTCTTTAAGCAAGGTAATCTTCCAATTTTAAGTGAACAAGGAAAACTACTTATTGATGAATGTGGAAATATTAAACTTGCAGCAGATGGAAATGGATGTATATACAAATCTATGAAAATAGATGGTGTCATAGATGACATGAAAAAAAGAGGAATTGAGTGGGTATTTATTGGAGCTGTTGATAATGCACTTCTTAATATGGTTGATCCAATATTACTTGGACTTACAATTAATGATATAAATGAAATTGGTGCAAAATCAGTTGTAAAAGTAAATCCACATGAAAGAGTAGGAGTATTTTGCAAAAAAGATAGCAAGCCAGCAGTTATTGAATATACAGAGATACCAGAGGAAATGGCAGAAGAAACTGATGAGGACGGAGAATTACTATTTGGAGAATCACATATAATGTGCAATTTATATAGTATATCAGCAATAGAGAAAATAGCAAATCAAAAACTTCCGTATCATACTGCTCACAAAAAAGCAGCATATATTAATGAAAATGGAGAGTTGATAAAACCAGAAAAGCCTAATGCGTATAAATATGAAGCATTTATATTTGATGGATTTAGATATTTTGATGAAATATCAATACTTCGTGGAAGAAGAGAAGAGGACTTTGCTCCAATAAAAAATGCAGAAGGAGTTGATAGTCCAGAATCAGCTACAAAATTATATAATGATTATTGGGAGAAAAATGCTAATGGAAGAATGTAAAATAATTAATTTATATAGTCTTGATGAAACTATTGCAAAACCATTATTATTAAAATATACATACCCATGGGAAGTTCTAGCTCATATTGAAGAATTTATTTTAGAACTAGGAAAGTGTTTACCAAAAGATGAATATGATCAAGTTGGGGAAAATGTATGGATTCATAAGACTGCTAAAGTTTATGATTCTGCATATATTAACGGGCCAGCTATAATTTGTAAAGATGCAGAAATTAGACACTGTGCATTTATAAGAGGTAAAGCAATAGTTGGAGAAGGTGCAGTTGTTGGAAACTCAACAGAACTTAAAAATGTAATATTATTTAATAAAGTTCAAGTACCGCATTATAACTATGTAGGAGATTCAATATTGGGATATAAAGCTCATATGGGAGCTGGTTCAATTACATCAAATGTAAAGTCAGATAAAAAGTTAATTGTGATAAAAAATAATGCAACAGGGGAATCAATAGAAACTCATATAAAAAAGATAGGAGCTATGTTAGGAGATAATGTAGAGATAGGTTGTGGAAGTGTATTAAATCCAGGTACTATAGTTGGAAAAGAAACTAATGTATACCCACTTTCATCAGTAAGAGGAGTTATACCAGAACATAGTATATACAAAAAGCATAACGAAATTGTTGATAAAATAGATTAATAAAAGATCTAATTTGGAATTAGTAAAACCTAAAACCAAATTAGATTTTTTTATGTTACTATAACACTAGGGCGGTGTTCTTCATTTGGAAGCATATAGTCAACTAAACCATAAACAATGGCACCTAATATGATTGATAATAAAGATAAAGTGTAACCAATTGTAAAATATTGAACTAAAAATAATGTAATTCCAGACAAAACAAATCCAATAAAAAACTTAACAAATGGATGAAAATATAGCTTAGTAAAGTTGCCGATTGCAAAATCTATGACACTAAGGAGAATGATAGCCAAAGCTAGAATCCATATATTAGATAATGTAAATCCGGGGGTAAAGAATGCAGTGATTCCAAGGATTAATATACTAGTTATAAATCTACCTATAAATTGAAGTGAACGATTAATTTTCATAAAAATGTCCTCCGCAAATTTGATATATTGTAATTATTTCCTAAAATGAAAAAAATATACATTTAAAAATAATGCTTAAAAAGAATAAAAATGGGAACAATAATGTTACAAAAGTTTATGAAAGGAAGTAAATATGCTTATTACATTTGTTAGGTCAATGTTTTTATATATAATTGTCCTTGTTGTAATGCGATTAATGGGAAAAAGAGAAATTGGGCAATTACAGCCGTTTGAACTGGTAATTTCAATAATGATTGCAGACCTTGCATCAATACCAATGTCAGGGCTTGGAATACCAATATTTAATGGAATTGTACCAATACTAGGATTATTAACAATGCACTTTATAATATCGTTTTTAAATTTGAAATCTATTAGATTTAGAGAACTTACTTGTGGTAAGCCATGTATATTAATATATAGAGGAAAAATTGATGAAAAAGCTTTAGTAAAAGAAAGATTTACATTAAATGAACTTCAAGAAAGGCTAAGAGGAAATAATGTATTTAATATAAGTGATGTAGAATATGCAATATTAGAGACAAATGGAAATGTGTCAGTAATACTAAAACCAGAGAAAAGAAATACTATCCCAGAAGATTTTGGAATTAGTCCTGAATATGAAGGAATTGCGTATGACTTAATACTTGATGGTCAAGTAATGAATGATAATCTTAATAAAATCGGCAAAAATTATAAATGGCTTGAAAAACAGGTGAAAAAATTTAAGACTATTCCAGCTGAATGTTTGATTGCAACAATAGATGGGAAAGGAAACTTTTTTTGCCAAGCTAAAGACAAGTAAAGGAGAAAGATTCTATGAGGAAAGAATTGATTATAACCATTATAATAGTGATATTTGTTATAATTGGAAATTGCATTACTCAAAAGTATACTAAAAAATGCGTTTCAGAAACCACATCACAATTAGAAGAATTAAAAAAGAATGCATTAGATGGAGAAAAAGATCATAATGAACTTGCTAAAATGGCACAAGATATTTATGAACAATGGATTAAGAAAAACGAAGGCCTTTCTTATTATCTTGAACATGATGAATTGGAAAAAGTTCACACACAGATAAGAAAAGCGGAAGCTTGTTTTGAAGCAGATGAGGTGCAAAATGCAATTCCGGAAATTGAGGATGGGATATTTATTTTGGAACATATTCAGGAAAAACAATCATTTAAATTGAAGACAATATTTTAGCAAAATTTGTGAAAAGTATTTGAATTTATTAGAATCTATGATATACTGTTAATAGTATAAAAAAGAGAGGTGTATTGGTATGCAACAATTAAAAAATTTGGAAGAAATAGAATCAGCAGTAAATCAATATGGAGAAATAGTTGTTAGTAAAAATAGTAGAAATAATGTGGTAGTAATGAGTATGGAAGAATATAAAAAAAGATTAATGGACGAAAAAATAGATAAAAGTATATTGAAATCGGAAGATGACTACAATAATGGTAGAGTAAGAAATGCTGAAGATGTGTTCGCAGAATGGAAAGAAAAATATGGAATATGAAATAATAATTTCAGAAACATGTATAGAAGAAATAGATGAAACTTGTAGTTACATAGAAAATGTATTAAATGCAGAGTTAGCAGCCAATAAACTAAGAAAAAGAATTATAGAAATTATACTAGAATTAAAGAATTCTCCTAGACTATATGCAAAAATAGAAAAGACTGATAGAAAAGGAAGAACTTATAGAAGAATAGTAATAGATAAATATGTAATAATTTATACAATAATTGATGATGATAAGACTATCTTAATTTCTCATATGTATTATAGTGGCAGAAATTATTTAGATGGAGGATTATTATAAATGAAATAGATGAAAACATTTTCTTTAAGAAGGTGTTTTTTTATTGTAAAAAAAGAACATAAATGATATAATAAAATCGTTATGAAAAATGGAGTATATATAGTAGACAAAAGATGGGGAGAATCATCTTTTAATGTAGTAAGAAACGCACGAATTAAATTTAATACAAGAAGAGTAGGACATACTGGGACACTAGATCCGTTAGCAAGTGGTATTCTTCCAATATTAGTTGGAGATGCAACAAAATTATCAGATTATTTAATGAATCATGATAAAGAATATGTTGCAGAGCTTTCACTAGGACAAAGAACATCTACAGGAGATAGTGAAGGAAAAGTAATTGAAGAAAAGCCATTTGATTTTAAAATGTCCGCAGAAAAAATACAAAAAACGCTTAATTCCTTTATAGGAACAACTGAGCAGATTCCACCAATGTATTCTGCAATAAAGGTTAATGGAACTAAACTATATGAAATAGCAAGAAAAGGAGAAACTATAGTTAGAAAACCACGACCTATTAATGTTACAGAAATACAATTATTAAAGATTGAAAGACAGCAGAATTTTGATAAAAATGAGTCAGAGCCATACGAGATGAGAATAACTTTTAGAGTAGTATGCTCTAAAGGAACATACATACGAGTATTATGTGAAGATATTGCAGAAAGACTTGATACAGTTGGATATATGTCAGAATTAAGAAGAACAAGAGTTGGAAAGTTTTCAGAAAAAGATGCTGGAAAATTCTTTGAAATGGAAGACATAATAGACTGTGAGTCTGTTGAATTGTCTAACATAAATGAAGAAGATGTAATGAAAAAATTGACTAATGGGGTAGAACTAATTGTTAATATAAATAAAAATGGTGATAATGAAGAATTAGTAAAAATATATGACCATGGAAAATTTATTGGATTTGGAACAGTAAAGCATGGGATTCTTAAAAGAAAAATTTTGATAGGCGAAGATGAATAAAAAAATCCCGCGTGGCCGTCTGATTGAGAATTTTAAGAGCCTGTGCTTACACAGGTGGGTGTCTTGTTGAATGCTAATGGGTTTCTTAATAAGTAAAACAGATTAAGCCTACACGCCACATTCAAAGGCGGACTCCCTTTAATCTAACTGTTGGTTCTAAAATAAACAATCTACTCGAACTACGCAGGTTTGGCTGGTATGTTATATAATCCTATATTCGCCAATAAGAATTATAAATTCTCTTGACATCTTTAAGAATATCATACAATATAAAAAAAATCAATAGAAAATTATTAAAATTTTGTGAATTTAATGTGTGTAAATTTTGGTTAAAGGAGCGAACGATGAAGAGTAAGACAACAGTAATTGTTAATGGAAAAAAGCCTAATAATATGAGAGAAAAATTATTTACATTAGTAGTTTTAAGCATTATTTTTATAATGTTATTAATATTCACAATAATTTCTAAAGTATCAAGCCAAAAGTTTGCAAATGAGATAAATGAATTTGCAAAATTAAATGCTAAAACAGTATTTAGCATAGATAAAATATATATGTATAGCAGTGCTGATGCAACAAGTAATGAAGAAAAAAGAGCAATATGGAATTTAAATGTGCATCAATTTACAGATATAGCAATTTATATAAATAATCGAGCAGATGAAAAAATAGATTATGAAAACTCAATAAAAGAAATGTACATAGATAATATACGCTATGCAAATTTGGAAAGTGGAAATGCCAGTTTGTTATTTAAGAATGTAGCTGATTTCGGAAAAATGACGTATTCTGAAGATAATGTAATACAAGATAAATTAGAATATAAAGTATTAAATGATGGAGATATGGATTATTCAAAGCCACAGATATATGCAGATGCTTCAAATCCAATAATACTGGAATATGCTAATAGAAATATAAAAGAAAATAGTATTTTGTCAGATATATCAACAGATCTAATATTTGATGGAACATTACTAAGAAAAACAGGAGTAATTTTAAGTACAGTAAAATGCACACTTTCATTTGACATAACAATAGTAAATTATTATAATCAAGAATTTGTTGCAAATGTATATATAGAAATTCCATTAGAAGATACTGACACTGGCAAGACTATATATGATGGTAAATTTGTTAAGAAATTAGAAAATACTAATTTGATAAAATTCTTTAGAGTAAAGTAGGAAAATTTATGACAATAAATCAAGCAATAATGAATGCTAGTAAATTAATTGAATATATAGATGCACGAGTGCTAATGGAGTATGTTTTAAAAGAAGACAGGCAATATATAGTTTCACATGGAGATAACGAAATTACTGAAAATTTAGATACATATATGAACTTAGTAAAAAAGATTCAAGAAGGATATCCTTTGCAATATATTACTCATAATCAAAACTTTATGGGAATTAATTTTTATGTTAATGAAAATGTACTTATTCCTCAGCCTGACACTGAGATATTGGTAATTAAAGCTTTGGAAATAATAAAGCAGAATATACATGAAAATTATAGGATATTAGATTTGTGTACAGGAAGTGGAGCAATCGCAGTTAGTATTGCACATGAACTTAAAACAAATAATGATGCAAAAATATACGCATCTGATATAAGTAAGAAGGCTTTAGATGTCGCAAAGAAAAATGATAAAGATAATGAAATAAAATATATTCAATCAGATATGTTTGAAAAAATACAAGGAGAATTTGATATGATTGTATCAAATCCTCCATATATACGTGAAGACGTAATACATACTTTAAGCAAAGATGTTCAAAATGAGCCACACATAGCACTTTCAGGAGGACAAGATGGCTTGAAATTTTATAAAATAATTCGCGATAATATAGATAAATATCTAAAAAAAGGTGGATATTTGATAATGGAAATTGGATATGACCAAAAACAAGAATTATTACAGCTATTTGAAGGTGCTGAGTGTGTGCAAGATTTAAGCGGAAATGATAGAGTAATAATATGGAAAAGATAAGGAGGACAGAGTGGAATCATTTTCTTCAAATGTAAAAAAAGAAGTAAGCAGTATAAACAATCTTGCTAAAAAAGAATTAGTTAAGGCAGAACTTAACGGATATTTATTAACTAGTACTGGCAATATTTTTACGACTGAAAACCAGTATACAATAAATAGATATAGCAAATTATTAAATAATGTTGGACAAGATGATTATTCTGTGACTTTAAAGGGAAAAGCATTTTGCATAAAAACTAAAAGAAAAATAAATATTGCAGAAGAAATTACAAATGAAGAAGAAGCACGTGCTGTTGTAAGAGGTGCTTTTTTGGGATCAGGATCAATATCAAATCCGCGCTCTGTATATCATTTGGAAATAGTTTTTAAGGTGCTTGAAAATGCTAAGTACATTAATAATATACTTGAAAAATACAACATTGATGCAAAGATTTTAGAAAGAGACAAATCGTATATGCTATATATTAAAGATGGAGAAAATATTTCTAAATTTCTTGCATTTATTGGTGCAAATAAATCAGTGCTTGACTTCGAAGAAACGCGTGTAATGAAAGATATGAGAAATCAAGTAAATAGAATAGTAAATTGCGAAACCTATAATCTTAATAAAGTAGTTGCATCATCTGTTAAGCAGATAGATGACATAAAGCTCATAAAAAAGCATAACAAATTTGATGCATTAACTGATAAAGAAAGAGAGCTTGCTAAATTAAGATTGGACAATCCTAATGCAACTCTTAAAGAATTAGGCGAAATGCTTGAGATTAGCAAATCTGGAGTAGGTCATAGGTTTGAACATATTGCACAAATAGCAGAAGAATTAAGAAATAAGTAATTGAGAGAAAGGAAGAAAGAATGAGAGAAGTTGGTATATATATTCATATACCATTTTGCAAAAGTAAATGCATATATTGTGATTTTAATTCATTTTGTAATAAAGATACATACATAAAAGATTATGTAAAAAGTCTGAAGACAGAGATACAGAATAGAAGTAATAGCAATTTCGTTGTAAAAACAATTTTCATTGGAGGTGGTACACCATCATACATTGATAGCCAATATATTGATGAGATATTAACAACAATAGATATAAATTACAATGTTGATGATGATGTGGAAATCTCAATTGAGATGAACCCAGGAACTGTTGATGAAAAGAAAATGGAAGATTATTTTGACATAGGAATAAATAGAATTAGTATTGGTCTTCAAACATCAAATAATATGTTATTAAAGAAAATAGGAAGGATACATACATATTCTGAATATGAGGAAACTGTTGAAATAGCTAAAAGAGTTGGATTTAGAAACATTAATACAGATGTTATGATAGGTCTTCCAGGACAAACAATATATCATGTAGAAGACACTATAAATAAATTACTAGAAAAGAATTTGCAACATATTTCAGTATATTCACTTATAGTTGAACCTGATACGCCAATGGAAAAATTGGTTGATAGTAATAAATATATTTTACCAGATGATGAGATAGAACGATATATGTATTGGTATGCAAAACGTAAATTAGAGGAAAATGGATTTATTCATTATGAAATTTCAAATTTTGCACGTCCTGAGTATAGATGCAAACACAATCTGGATTGCTGGAATCAGAAGGAATATCTGGGATTTGGAGTTTCAGCAGCATCTTATGAGAATGGCGTAAGATTTGTAAATACAGATTCGATAGATGAATATATAAGTAATATAGAAAATCATATTGGATATAAAAATATACATATTGAAGAAAAGCAAGATGTAACATCTATGATGAATGAGTATATGATTCTAGGATTAAGAAAAATAGCTGGAGTAGACATACCAAGCTTTAAAGAAAAATTTAAGCAAGATCCACTTACAATATATTTTGAAAAATTAATGAATCTAAGAGAAAAAGGGCTTATTATATGTACAAATGATAATATAAGATTAACCAAAAAAGGACTAGACCTAGCTAATCAAGTATGGGAAGAATTTTTATAAAATATTGATTTAGTTTGACTTTGCTGTACTTCAATGCTAAAATAATAATAGATTTTATGAAAGGATATAATACAATGAAAAAAGATAATAAAGAACAAAATATGAAGAAAAAGAGACATTTTGATCCAGCACGTGGAGCAGTAAGAATAATAGCATTATTATTAGTTGTTATAATGTTACTTGCAACATGCGGAACACTAGTTTACTATTTGTTAAATATTTAATTGAAAATAAATTGTGAAAAAGGAGAAAAAATAAATGTTTGGAGAACTTACTAAACCATTAACATTTGACTTTCAAAGTTATATAAATGAATTACAAGCAAATCCATGGCAGTACTTTACACTTGCACTTGATATTGTAATTGTATGTTTTTTATTATATGAATTTGTTAAGTTTACTAAAAAATCACGAGTATGGCAATTATTAAAAGGAATAGCCTGGTTAATAGTAATTACTATATTAAGTAATGTCTTAAGATTACGAATACTTAATTTTATATTAACATCATTTATGACATATGGAGTAATTGCTTTATTAGTAATATTCCAGCCAGAATTAAGAAGAGCATTAGAGCAACTTGGATCAAGCACTTTTACGAAAATGTTTGGTATGGATAAGAGTCTTAGAGATAAGACAAAAGAAGATATATACAAAGTTGCAATAGCAACACAAGAACTTGCAAAAACTAAGACTGGAGCTCTTATAGTTTTTGAAAGAGATATTAAAATTCAGGATATAATTGAAACAGGTGTAGAGATAAATTCAGTAGTTTCACCACAACTATTAGTAAATATATTTGTTCCTAACACACCACTTCATGATGGAGCTGTTGTAATAGCAAATAATCAGATAGTATCTGCTGCATGTATATTGCCTCTTACAGATGATAAAGAAATGGCAAGAGGACTTGGTACAAGGCATAGAGCTGCAATTGGAATTTCTAAAGAATCAGATGCGGTAGTAGTTGTAGTATCAGAAGAGACTGGAAAAGTATCTATTGCAAAAGATGGAACATTAATTGCAGATGTTAGTGAAGATGCTCTAAAGAGAATTTTAATGAAACACCTTGTAACAGCAAGATTTGGCTCAGAAGAAAGAACTACAAGAATGTCTAAATTAAGAGGAAAAGTTCAAGCAGAGAAGAAGAAATTACAAGAAAAAAAGGCAAATAGAAATAAGTAAAATTAGTAGTTCTCAAGTTTTATTTTGTGCAGGGGCTTTATAGCCCCTTATTTTTAACTATTTAAATAATTATAAATTATGTAGAAAATTGGAGACTAGGAAATGAGAAACATAAAACTAACAATAGAATATGATGGAAAAGATTTTAATGGATGGCAAAAACAGCCTAATAAACTTAATATTCAAGGTGAAATTGAAAGAGCAATAGAAGAAGTAACAGGTGAAAAAGTTGATTTAATTGCATCAGGCAGAACTGATGCAGGAGTTCATGCACTAGCACAGGTTGCAAATTTTAAGATTCAGAATATGAGCATACCAGTAGAAAAAATTCCGTATGCATTAAATTCTAAATTAAAAAAATCTATTAGAATACAATCGGCAGAAGAAGTTGATGACAAATTTCATAGCCGTTATACATGCAAGAAAAAAACATATAGATATACTATAAATAATTCAGAACAGGGAACAGCAATTTATAGAAATATGCAGTATCACTATCCTAATAAATTAGATGCACAAAAAATGAATGAAGGCGCTAAATATCTAATAGGAGAGCACGATTTCAAATCATTTAAGGCAAGTGGTACAAGTAGCAAAAGCAGTGTGAGGACGATTTATAATGCAGAAGTTACGCAAACTGGTAATCAGATAACTATAGAATTAACGGGAAATGGATTTTTATATAATATGGTGAGAATTATTGCTGGTACACTTGTAGAAGTTGGAGAAGGCAAAATCAAGCCAAGTGATGTAAAGAGAATTTTGGAAGCACAAGATAGATTACAAGCTGGTAAAACATTGCCAGCAAATGGATTAATGCTAATTAATGTTGAGTATGAAGAAAATTAATAATTAGGGTTACATAAAATAGATAAAACGAATATAATAAAGTAGGAGGAATAATATATGAGTCAAACTTTATTACTATTTGTTTTTCCTATTGTAACAATAATATTTGCAATAGCATTAGAGAAACTTCTAGATAATCCACTACTAACAGCAGGAACAATATTCGGTGCTTTTTTAATCGCAACATTTACAGTGTATACAATTGATTTCTTGATATATGCAGTAGCATATGGTATATTAGCCTTTGTAGTCGCATATTTATATAGATTCATTACATCGATATTATCACGATTAGGTGGAATCGGGCAAAACAATAATGGAAATAATAATAACAATAATAACAATAATGGTGGAATCCCTGATAACACATCAGTTAATCCAAATACAAGAGCATGCAGAGTATGTAATTGTCAAAGACAATATTGCCGCTGTATGAGAAGAATATAAGCTAAAAAAATAGAACCAAGTGTAAAAGCTTAGTTCTAATTTTTATTTTAATTGGACTATTGTTACTCCATAATCTCCTTCGCCAAATCCAGCAATATGGAAAGAATCTACATACTTAGATTTCTTTAAATAAGAATGGATTCCTTCTCTTAGCTTTCCTGTTCCTTTTCCATGAACAATCCTTACAGTATGAAGATGAGCCATTTTGCAATTATCAAGATACTTATCTAATTCCTGAACAGCATCAGCGACAGTTTCACCAATTAGATTAATTTCAGTAGAAGCACTTTGAGCTTTATCATTGTGGATAGTTACACTTCCAGTTTTCTGATTTTTCTTAAGTGGAGCAGGTGAGGAAGTATTATTTAGCTGTAATAAACCACTAAAATCAAGACCGTCACCACCAAATTTCTTTAATGAATCATTTAACTGATTGCGTAACTGATTAGCCTTTTTTATATCATCAGAATCCAATTTATTAAGAGATTTAATGACTCTGCTTGCTTCTTCTTTAGCATCAACTAAAATTTCTTTAGCTTCTCTACGAGCTGCATCAATTTTAGCTTTTTCATTTTTTAGTTTTTCAGAATTTTCAGTTTCAAGAGATTTTCTAAGAGCTTCTGCTTGACGAAGATTCTTTTCTATTTCTACTTTATCTTTTTCAATCTGGATTTTGTCATCATAAATGTCTTTCATAAGAGTTTCAATATCAGTGTCAGGTTTACTTACAAGGCTAGATGCTCTATCTATTATGTCTTGTGATATGCCTAATTTGCTACTTATAGCAAAAGCGTTGCTTTTTCCAGGTATACCAAGTAGGAGGTGATAAGTTGGTTTTAAAGTATGTAAATCAAACTCGCAACTTGCATTTTCAAATCCTTCATTAGATATAGCATAATTTTTGATCTCATGATAATGAGTAGTTGCAAGAATGTATGCACCATGTTTATAAAAGTTTTCAAGTAAACTTATTGCAAGTGCTGCACCTTCAATAGGATCTGTACCAGAACCTAATTCATCTACTAAAATCAAACTTTTATTGGTAAATACTTGCAAGATGTGAGCAATATTAGTCATGTGAGAAGAAAATGTACTTAAAGATTCTTCGATACTTTGTTCATCACCAATATCAGCAAATATATTATCAAATACTTTAATTGTACTTCCTTCTTGAACAGGAATGTGCATGCCAGACTGTGACATAGCACATAATAATCCTACAGTTTTTAGTGTAACAGTTTTACCACCAGTATTTGGACCAGTAATAACAAGACATCTAAAATCGCGTCCAAGATGTATATTAATTGGAACGACTTTATTTTCATCTATTAGAGGATGTCTAGCGTATTTAAAATCTATGTAATTAGCTATTATAGGTTCACTACAATTATGTGAAATTGAATATGTAGCTTTTGATGAAATAAAATCAAGCTTTCCAATTAGATGGTATGACTGTTTGATAAGTCCTGATATAGGATATAATAGGGCAGATAAGTTTTCTAATATTCTTTCAATTTCTCTTGATTCATCAACAAGTAAATTACCAATGGAGTTATTTAATTCAAAAACAGCCATAGGTTCAATATAAACAGTAGAGCCACTAGAAGATGTGTCATGAATAAATCCTTTTACTTGACTACGATATTCATCTTTAACAGGAATAACATATCTACCACTTCTCATTGTAACAACTGGATCCATTAAATATTTTGAATATGTATTAGAGTGAATGATAGTATTTAATTTATTTTTTATTTCAAGTTCAAGATTCTTGCGACTACGTCTAATTGAAGCTAATTTTTGCGAAGCATTATCAGCAATAGTGTCTTCTGATATTATGCTTGAGAAAATCTTCTTCTCAACATCAACATTAGTGTAAAGCTCATCAAAATAAGTACCTATATTAGGTAACATGAGTTCTGAATCTTTATAATAAGTTGATAATTCTCGACTTGCCTTTAAAATCGTGGCTATTTCAAGTAGGGGCTTAGATGATAAGCTCATTCCACTTTCAATTCTTTTTAATTGAATATTTAAATCATCAATTTCGCTAATAGGAAAAGTACCACTAGTGTGAATAAGAGTGCATGCTTCAGAAGTTTCTGCTAATGTTTTTCTTACTTTATCTTCATTAGTAGAAGGTGACAACTTACTGATAATTTCTTTTCCAATAAACGTATGTGAAGTTTGTAATAATTGAGATATAATAACATTAAATTCAAGTTTATCTAAATATTTCTGTAACATATATAATTCTCCTAACACAATGATTATAACATGGATTAGAAGATTTTACAATTTTTTTGCTTATTTTATTGACTAAGAAAAATGGATATACTAAAATAACAATTAATAAATGTAAAGAGGTAAAACAAATGAAATATAATGAGATATCAAGATTAACAAAAGAAGAAATTCTGAAAGCTCTTGGAACTTCTGAGCAAGGATTAAAGAAAGAGCAAGTAGAAAGAAGACATGACGAATATGGATTAAATATCGCTACAAATGATAAGCAAAGAGGTTGGCTATATTTCTTAGTTAGATCTTTTAAAGATAAGTTCATAATGATATTATTTGTTCTAGCCGTAATTGACTATATGACAAATGATATACTTGGAGCAGGTATTATTGTATGCCTTGGAATAGCAAGTGCTATGATAAGATTTGCCGAAGATTATTCGACATACAGATTTAACGAAAAGTTGCGTTCGAAAATAAAGCCAAAAGTTAATGTTATGCGTGATGGGAAGGTAAGAGAAATTTATCAAGAAGATGTGACTATAGGAGATATTGTTCCACTTAATGCAGGAGTTGTAATTCCAGCAGATATGGTGCTTATAGATAGCAAAGATTTATTCCTAAATCAATCAGCATTTACTGGTGAAAGTGTGCCTGTTGAGAAAAAAACGATATATAAGAGAAAGTCTTATGATGATGTATTTAATATTCCTAATGTATGTTTTATGGGTTCAAATGTTGTAACTGGAAGTGGAGTTGGTGTCGTAATTACAACAGGGCTTAATACTTATATAGGTAAGATGAATAAGGACATTGGAAATAAAAGAGAGCTAACCAATTTCGAAAAAGGAATGGACAGAATAACTAAGATGCTTATAAAGTATATGATAGTTATTTCTGTATTAGTATTTGCAATATATGGATTTATAAGAAAAGATTTAACAGAAGCATTATTATTTGCATTGTCAGTTGCAGTAGGCATAACTCCAAGTATGCTACCAATGATAGTAAATGTAAATTTAACAAGAGGAAGCAAGAATTTAGCAAAGAAAAAGACATTAGTAAAAAATATACAATCTATTCAAAATATTGGCTCAATGGATGTGCTTTGCACTGACAAAACGGGAACTCTTACAATGAATAAAATAGTTCTTCAAAAATATGTTGATGCAACAGGAAAAGACGATGAAACTGTATTAAAATATGCCTATATTAATAGCAAATTAAGTACAGGAATGAAGAACTTAGTTGACAAAGCTGTAATGAGTTATGGCAAAAAGAATAAAATAGATATTTCAGATTACGAAAAGATTGATGAAATTCCATTTGATTATATGAGAAAAAGAATGTCAATAGCTGTACAACATGAAGGAAGATATGAGATGATTACAAAAGGTGCTCTTGAAGAAATATTAAAATGCTGTACTAAAGTATTGATTGATAATAAAGAATACACAATCACAAATGAGATTATAAAACAAGTAAATGAGAGGGCAAGCCAATTAGCAAGACAGGGAATGCAAGTCATATCAATAGCTATGAAAAATGGATATTCTGGATTAGATGATTTTGACGCAAAAGATGAATGTGATATGATATTCTTAGGTCTTGTTGCATTCTTAGATCCACCAAAGAGTGATGTTAAGAAAACACTAGACAAACTAGCCAATGTAGGAATTACAACTAAAATACTAACAGGAGATAATCAATATGCAACAGAAAGTGTATGTAGTATCGTTGGTATAAGAAGTAATATAATCCTAGGAAAAGATATTGACGAAATGTCAGATAAGCAGCTTCAAAAAATTGTTGAAGAATGTGATGTTTTTGCACGTATGAATCCAATGCAGAAAGAAAGAGTCGTAAAAGCATTAAAGAAGAATGGTCACGTAGTAGGCTATATGGGAGATGGTGTAAATGATGCTCCTTCATTACATTCATCAGATGTTGGAATAAGTGTTAATACAGCTGCTGATGTTGCCAAGGCTTCAAGTGATATTATATTGTTAGAGCAAAGCTTGGAAGTTATATATGATGGGGTAATAGAAGGAAGAACTGTTTATGGAAATATAATTAAATACATGAAATTAGCTTTAAGTTCTGATTTTGGAGATGTATTTAGTATAATGATTGCAAGTATATTCTTACCATTCTTACCATTATTACCAATACAAATGTTGATACAAGACTTTTTATTTGAGATTTCTCAAATAGGTATTCCGTATGATAGAGTAGATTCAGAATTTATCACAAAACCACGTAAATGGGATACTAAAGATTTGGGCAAATTCATGAGAATAATGGGAGTAATAAGTTCTATAACAGATGTATTAGCATTTCTAATATTCTGGTTTATATTTGGATATAATTCTGTTGAAAAACAGGCATATTTTCAAACAGCATGGTTTGTTGAATGCTTGATATCAGAAACACTCATAATTCATTATATTCGTACAGCAAAGATACCATTTATTCAGTCAAAGCCAAGCAAGACATTATTTACAATGACAATTTTAACAATACTAGGAACAATTATTACACCAATAATGTTAAGCGGATTACCTGATTTTAATTTTGTAATATTACCACTAAGATATTATGGATATTTGATATTATTAGTTGCAATATATGCAGTAATAGTTCAAGTCGTAAAGAAAGAATATATAAAGAAATACAAAGAATGGCTATGATAATTTAGGAATTTGTAGTATAATAATGGTTATAAAGAAAGGAAAGAGCAAATGTTACAAGGCAAATTCGTACACTTACATGTCCACAGTGAATTTAGTTTACTAGATGGAGCAAATAGAATAAAAGACTTACCAGTAAGAGCTAAAGAGCTTGGAATGGATGCAATGGCAATAACAGATCATGGAGTAATGTTTGGAGCTATTGATTTTTATAAAGCATGCAAAGCAAATGGAATAAAGCCTATCATTGGATGCGAGGTGTATGTAGCACCTCGCAGAATGGCTGACAGAGATCCAAGCATTGATAATAGATATAATCATTTAATATTACTTGCAAAAGACAACAATGGATATAAGAATCTAGCAAAGCTGGTATCTTTAGGATTTACTGATGGTTTTTATTATAAACCACGTATTGATAAAGAAGTGCTAGAAAAATATCATGAAGGACTTATTTGCTCAAGTGCTTGTCTTGCAGGAGAGGTAGCTTCTGAGATAGTAAAAGGAGATATGGAAGCTGCTAAACAGTCAGCTTTATGGTTCAAAAGTATATTTGGAGAAGATTATTACCTTGAAATTCAGAATAATGGTATAAAAGAGCAAGTATTAGTTAATCAAAAGTTAATACAATTATCAAGAGAATTAGATATTCCATTACTTGCTACAAATGATTCACATTATTTGAAAAAAGAAGATGCATATAATCATGAAGTTTTGTTATGTATACAAACTGGAAAAAGAATGTCTGATGAAGACAGAATGCGTTTTGAAACAGATGAATTGTATATAAAATCACCAGAAGAAATGATGGACTATTTTAAAGCAGTTCCTGATGCTATAGAGAATACAGTTAAAGTTGCAGAGAAGTGTAATGTTGAATTTGAATTTGGACATACAATATTACCTAATTATGATGTGCCAGAAGAATTTGCTACACATTATGATTACTTAAAAAAATTAACAGATGATGGTATACGAAATAGATATGGAGAAAATCCATCTAAAGATATAATCGAAAGAAAAGAGTACGAATTAGGTGTAATTAAGAAAATGGGATATGTTGATTATTTCCTAATTGTATGGGATTATGTGCATTATGCAAAATCTCATGGAATACCAGTTGGACCAGGAAGAGGCTCAGGTGCAGGTTCAATAGTTGCGTATGCAATAGAAATAACAGATATCGATCCAATAAAATATGGACTTATTTTTGAAAGATTCTTAAATCCAGAAAGAATAAGCATGCCCGATTTTGATATTGACTTTGATTATGAAAAAAGACAAGATGTAATTGATTATGTCGCTAGAAAATATGGTCATGACCATGTGTCACAGATAATAACATTTGGCACAATGGCTGCTAAGATGGTAATTAGGGATGTTGCAAGAGTGCTTGATTATCCGTATGCAGAAGCAGATAAACTTGCTAAAATGATTCCAAATGAGATTCATATAACAATTAGCAAAGCCATGGAAATAAACAAAGAGCTTAAAGACCTATATGATACGAATCCAGAAGTAAAGAAACTTCTTGATATAGCAATGGCACTTGAAGGAATGCCAAGACAGGCTTCAACACATGCTTGCGGAATAATTATAGCCAGAGAGCCAGTTGTTAATTATGTTCCATTATATGCAAGAGATGGTGTAATATCAACACAATATATAATGACAACTTTGGAAGAATTAGGACTTCTAAAAATGGACTTTCTAGGACTTCGTACATTAACAGTTATACGTGATGCAAAAGAGCTAATTAAGAAAAATCGTGGAATTGATGTAGAATTTGATAAAGATATGGCAGATCCTAAAGTATATAAATTATGGCAAGATGGAGATTCAGTTGGAATATTCCAATTTGAAAGCCAAGGAATGACCAACTTCATGAAAGAACTTAAGCCAGACTGTCTTGAAGATATTATAGCTGGTGTGTCATTATACAGACCTGGTCCAATGGATCAAATTCCAAGATATATAGCTAATAAGAAAGATCCAGAGCATGCAGTATATACTCATCCTGCATTAAAGCCTATTTTAAAAGTAACGTATGGATGTATGGTATATCAGGAACAAGTAATGCAGATAGTAAGAGACTTAGCAGGATATTCATTAGGAAGAGCTGACTTAGTTAGACGTGCGATGGGAAAGAAAAAACTAGACGTTATGGCAAAGGAAAGAGAAAACTTTGTACATGGCAAGCTAGATGAAAACGGAAATGTAGAAATTCCTGGATGTGTGCGTAATGGTATTGACGAAGCTTCAGCTAATAAAATATTTGATGAAATGTCTGAATTTGCAAAATATGCATTTAATAAATCACATGCAGCATGCTATGCTGTTGTTGCATATCAGACAGCATATTTAAAAGCATATTATCCAGCAGAATTTATGGCAGCTATGCTAAATAGTTTTTTAGGAAATCTAGATAAAATACCAATTTATATAAATGAATGCAAGAAATCTAATATTGCAATATTAAAACCTGATATAAATAAGAGTTATACGAAATTTACAGCAACAGATAATAGCGTAAGATTTGGATTAGGAAGTATTAAGAATGTAGGACTTGCAGCTGTTGATGCAATAGTAAAAGAAAGAGAAAATGGCGGAGAATTTAAAGACTTTACAGATTTTGCAGAAAGAATTTATGGTGAAGCAGTTAATAAGAAATGTATAGAAAGTTTGATCCGTGCAGGTGCATTTGACAATATGGGAAAAACTCGCTGTACACTAATTGCATCTTATGAACAAATAATTGATACAATAGCAGATAGCCAGAAGAATTTTACTAATCAGATAACAATGTTTGACATATCTAATTCAGAAGAAGACATACAGAAAATGAAATACAATTACATGGAGATGGATGAATTTTCTGAAAAAGAACTTTTATCAATGGAAAAAGAAATGCTTGGTATATATATATCAGGACATCCACTTGAGAAATATAGAAAGCAGCTTGATGAAGTTACTAACTTTAATACAGCACAAATTGAAGAAACAATGGAGCAAATGACAGCTGGAGAAAAGTGTGACCTTCAAGATGGGCAAAGTGTAAAGCTTGCAGGAGTTATTACAAAGATAAAAAAGAAATTCACTAAGAGCAATAAAGTAATGGCTTTTGTGACAATAGAAGATTTGTATGGATCATGTGAATTAATAGTATTTGAAAGTTGCTATAATAAATGCAGTAATCTTCTTATAGAAGAAAGCCTTATATTGTGTGAAGGACGAATAAGTATAAGAGATGAAAATGATATAACAATTATAGCTAACCAAATAACTGAATTAAAATCTAATAGTCAGAGAAGACTTGTAATAGATATTACTAATTTACCAGAAGAAACGAAGGAAAAGCTTCGTGGAACAATTAAATTTTTTGAAGGTGAACAGAATAATTTAAAAGTAAATGTTAAGACCAATGGAAAAGAAACAGAGTGTGGAGCAATATTTGCTGATAATGCTGGTAAAACGATAGAAGCTTTTAAAGATGTTGTAGGTGAAGATAGAGTAGAGCTAGCTGTTACTGAATAATAAAAATATTTCATAAATACTTGAAAAAATGTGTATATATTGATATACTGGAAGTATATAAACAGAAGGAGGTTTATTATGGGTGAAGATAATAAAGAAGTTGAAGTAAAGGGAGAAGTTACAATAAACAAAAACGGAGACAATAATATACAAATATCAGATGATGTAGTATCTGTAATTGCTGGAATGGCAGCAGCTGAAGTTCCAGGAGTATCAGAAATGGCAGGAGGATTTGCAGGAGGAATATCAGAAGTTCTTAGTGGCAAGAAAAATATGTCAAAAGGAATCAAAGTTGACGTTCAAGAAAAAAATACTAAAATTGATGTCAATATAATAGTTGAATATGGTGCAAGAATTCCAGATGTTGCTTTTGAAATTCAAAAGAGAGTTAAAAAATCAGTAGAAAGCATGACAGGCTTAACAGTAACAGAAGTTAATGTACATGTACAAGGTGTTAACACTAACTTAGAAAAGAAAGAAGAAAAAGTAGTAGAGAAAAAAGAAGAAAAGCCTGAAAAGAAAGACGATAAGAAAAAAGAAGAAAAGAAATAAATAAGAAAGAGAAGTAAGGCTTAGATTTAGAAGTCTAAGCCTTTAATTTAAGAGGTAATGAATATGAAATTTTTTGATAAACTTGGACTTGCTATATTTTCAGCAATAGTTTTAATTATATCAATAACATTATGCTTGATTGGTTTTGGATGGATTGAACCATCAGTATACAGCATATTAATTAGTAAAGCATACGCATCACAAACAGGAACTTATGTATTAATTGGTTCATGTACAGTTCTTGCATTATTAGCTATAAAATGTTTATTCTTCACTGATATGACTTCTAAAGACGATGAGGAAGAAGGAAGCGGAATACTATTACAAAACGAAGATGGTAGATTACTTATTACAGCAGATACTTTAAGAAATATGGTTGAAGGTGTTATAACTGATTTTGATGAAATTACAGATTCAATTACTAGAATAAATATAACTAAAGAAAATGATGTAATCATAGAAATTTCAATAGATGTACTAAGAGGAACAGTTATTAAAGATGTTACATCAAGACTTCAAACAAAAGTAAAGAAAGAGATAAAAGCTGCTACAGATTTGGAAATCAAATATGTAAATGTAAAAGTTAGAAATACTGGAATCGAAAATGCAGATGAAGATAAAGAAAAGAAAACAAAAGCCACAAAAAGAGAAAAGAATGATTAAGTAGAATGTAATTAAGCTTTAAGGAGGAATTAAATGGAAGACTTAAAAAAATTCTTAACAAAATATTGGGGTGGAATCTTAGGAGCAATTATTGCACTAATAATTGCATGCACAGGATTTTATAGAATAATAGTTGGAATAGTATTAGTATGCATAGGTGCATGGGCTGGAAATTACTTTCAACATAACAAAGATTTTGTAAAAAACAAATTAAAAGAATTTGTTGATAGAATGTAACAATAAAGGGGTAAAAATGAACAGATCAAAGGCTAGAGAAGCAGCATTTAAATTATTATATAGTTTGCAGATAATGTCTGAAAGCAATATTGAAGAACAAATAGAACTATTTATAAAAGATGAAGAAATAGATGATAAAGAAGCTATAAAATTCATTACTGATATTATTGAAGGCACAGCACAAAATAATAATGATATTGAAGAACAAATAAAGCAGAATATAAAGCAAGACTGGACAATATCTAGAATATCTAAGATTGATTTAACTTTATTAAAACTTGGAATATATGAGATGATATATGCCAAAGTTCCATATAAAGTTGTAATCAATGAGGTTGTTGAACTTGCTAAAATGTATGGTGATGATTCATCTAAATCATTTGTAAATGGTGTTCTTGCAAGTATTGTTAAGAAGAACAATCTTGCAGAAGATGATGCAAATGAAGAATAGCTAATAGAAGGAAAGAGAATGGAAATAAATCCAATAACTGTTGAAGAATTAAATAAGTATATAAAAAATAAAATAGATGGTGATGACTTTTTAAACAATGTCTATGTAAAAGGAGAAATATCGAATTTCAAATTGCATTATACAGGACATATGTATTTTACTTTAAAAGATGAGAAGTCTTTAATAAAATGCATTATGTTTAAAAGTTATACACCATATTTGACGTTTATGCCTAAAGACGGAATGAAAGTATGTATTTTAGGTAGTGTATCAGTATTTGAAAGAGATGGTGTTTATCAAATATATGCCAAAGGAATGAAACAAGATGGTATGGGAAGCTTGTATGAAGCATATGAAAAGATGAAAGCCAAGCTTGATAAAGAAGGGCTTTTTGATAATAATCACAAAAAGCCTATTCCTAAATTTCCTAAAACAATAGGAGTATTAACATCATCAACAGGAGCGGTTATAAGAGATATAATTAATGTATCTACAAGACGTAATCCTAATGTTCATATCAGACTTATTCCTGTACCAGTACAAGGTCCAGGAGCAGAACTTAAGATTGTAGAAGCTTTGAAAAAAATGAATGATGAGAATCTAGCAGATGTAATTATTGTAGGTCGTGGCGGAGGCTCACTTGAAGACTTGTGGCCATTTAATGAAGAGGTACTTGCTAGAGCAATATATGATTCTCGCATACCAGTAATTTCAGCAGTAGGACATGAAACGGATTTTACAATAGCAGATTTTGTAGCAGATTTAAGAGCACCAACACCGTCTGCAGCAGCAGAACTTGCTGTTCCAAATATTGAAGATGTAAAAGACACTATAAATGATTATAAAAATAGATACAAAGTTGCATTAAAAAGAAAAATCCAGTTAATGAAGCTAAGATATGAGAAATGTATGTCAAGAAGAGTTTTCAAAGAACCTTTGCAGACAATAAATGAGAAATATGTAAAACTAGATATGTTACTAAAATCTATTACTAATAGTACATTAAATATAATTAATAAAAGCAGAGCAGAATTAAGCAAAGTGTCGGCTAGAATAGATACTTTAAGTCCAATGAAAACAATTTCTAGAGGATATACAATATCAGAGAAAGATGGACATATTATTAAAAGTATTACATCAATATCAGTTGGAGATGATATTGAGTTACGATATATTGATGGAAATGCGAAAGCTACTATAACAGAGTTAAAGGAGAATAAATAAGTGGAAGAAACAAATTTTGAAGAATCAATGAAATCTCTTGAAAAAATTGCAGATGAACTAGAAAAAGATGATTTAGATCTTGATACACAAGTAAAGAAATTTGAAGAGGGAATGAAACTTGCTAATAAATGTAATGAACTTTTAAAGCAAGCTGAGAAAAAGATTACTATATTAGTAAATGGCGAAGAAAAAGACTTTGTGCCAACAAATGAAGAATAGTGAAACGGAATAAAAGGAAGGATAATACAATGATAGACATAATACTAAGATACAAATATATAATTGTGCCATTTGTTACATGGTTTGGAATCCAATTATTTAAAGTATTATACAAAAGAGTACATGAAGGAGTATGGGATATAGAGCGAATTTTAGGAGCGGGAGGAATGCCATCATCACATTCAGCCATTGCAGTATCTCTTGCAACAATGATTGGAAAAAATGTAGGATGGGACACGCCAATATTTGCTTTAAGTGTAATTTTCTCATTAATAGTAATGTACGATGCAGCAGGAGTACGTAGAGCAGTTGGAAAACAAGCTAGAATATTAAATGATATATTAAATAATCAGAAATTATCTAATGCAGAGAAATTGCAAGAAATGACAGGACATACACCAATACAAGTTGCAGCAGGAGCATTAATTGGCATAATAGTTGGATTATGTTTCTAATATAGAATATAAAATTAGAAAGGAATAAGCAGGAATATGAGTGATATTGAAATTGCAAGAAATACACAATTAAATAAAATAATAGACATTACTGATGAATTAGGTATTCCAGAAGAGTATGTTGAACAATACGGAAAATATAAAGCTAAGATTTCTAATGATTATTATAAAGAGATTAAAGATAGAAAAAATGGAAAATTAATATTAGTTACAGCAATTAATCCAACACCATTAGGAGAGGGAAAGACTACTACATCAATAGGGCTAGCAGATGGCTTACGAGTATTAGGAAAGAAGTCTATTTTGGCTCTTCGTGAACCTTCACTTGGTCCTGTATTTGGAATAAAAGGAGGGGCAACAGGTGGAGGATATTCACAAGTTGCACCAATGGAAGATATAAACTTGCATTTTACAGGAGATATACATGCAATAACAACAGCTAATAATCTATTAAGTGCAATGATTGACAATCATATATTCCATGGAAACTCATTACACATAAAAAATGTTACATGGAAAAGATGTGTTGACTTAAATGATAGAGAACTAAGAAAAGTTGAAGTTGGATTATCTGGTGAAAAGAATATGGTGCCAAGATATGATGGATTTGACATAACGGTTGCCTCAGAGATAATGGCAATATTGTGTTTAGCAACAGATATACATGATTTAAAGAAACGAATTGGTGATATTGTAATTGGAACAAATGATGAAGGAAATCCAGTTACTTGTAGAGATTTAAAAGCAGATGGAAGCCTCACTGTTATATTAAAAGATGCGATTAATCCTAATATGGTACAAACATTAGAACATACTCCTGCATTTATTCATGGAGGACCATTTGCCAATATAGCACATGGATGTAATAGTGTAATTGCAACTAAGATGGCTATGAAATTAGGAGAATATACAGTTACAGAGGCAGGATTTGGTGCAGATCTTGGAGCTGAGAAATTTATAGATATAAAATGTAGAGCATTAAATAATAGTAAAGAGCAGGTCTCACCAGATGCAGTTGTTATAGTTGCAACACTTAGAGCTTTGAAATATCATGGTGGAGTTCAAAAAGAAGATGTAAATGAGCCTAATATTGAAGCATTAAAACTTGGAATGAATAATTTAAAAAGACATATTAATAATATACAAAATAGTGGTTTAAATCCAGTTATTGCAATAAATAAATTTAATACAGATATGACGGAAGAACTAGAGTTTGTAAATAATGAAATTGCTAAGATTGGAGTACCTTGTAGTATTTTAGAAAACTGGGCAAAAGGCGGAGAAGGAGCAACAGATCTTGCACAAAAAGTAATAGATACATGTGAAAAAGAACATAAATTACAATATGTATATAATATAGATGATACAATAGAAACGAAGATTAATAAAATTGCGATGAATGTATATGGAGCAAGTGATGTACAATATTCAGATGAAGCATGCAAAGAATTAGAGAGATTGAATAATGAAAATCTACCTGTATGTATAGCAAAAACTCCATTTTCATTTTCAGATGATGCAAAAAATCTATTATGTGATACACCATTTACACTACATGTACAATCTTTGGAAAAGAAAGCAGGTGCTGGATTTATTGTTGTAAAAACAGGTAAAGTAATGACTATGCCTGGACTTCCAATAGTGCCAGCAGCAGAAAACATAGACATTGATGATGATGGAAATATACAAGGAATATTTTAACTAAATTATTGCATAACTTTATAAAAAAAGGAAAAAATGTTGATAAATGATATCAGCATTTTTATTTTTTATTGAAAGGGAAAAGTTATGAGAAAATTATATAAAAGTGGAATACTATTAATAGTAAGTATTATATTATTTGTATCATATAATATAATCGCTAGAAATCAAGAAGTATACGCATTATCCAAATATGGTTCAAGAGGAGATGAAGTAAAACAAATTCAAACAAAACTAAAAAACTGGGGATATTATAAAGGAAGTGTAGATGGTATATATGGAAGTGGTACACTTGCAGCAGTAAAGAGCTTTCAGAAAAAGAATAGATTATCAGTAGATGGTATTGCAGGAACTAAAACATTGCAAGCTATGGGAATATTTAATTCAAGTAATAGTTCAAGCTCATCTAGTAATTCAAGTAATTTGAACTTAATAAGCAGATTTGTATATGCAGAAGCAAGAGGAGAGCCATATTCAGGACAAGTAGCTGTTGCTGCAGTAATATTAAATAGAGTAAAATCAAGCAAATTTCCTAATACTGTATCAGGAGTAGTATATCAACAAGGAGCATTTACATGTGTATCAGATGGACAAATCAATTTATCTCCAGATGCTACTGCTAAAAAAGCTGCACAAGATGCAATAAATGGTTGGGATCCAACTTATGGGGCAATATATTATTTTAATCCGAAAACTGCGACAAACAAATGGATATGGTCTAGACCGATGACTGTTACAATTGGAAATCACAGATTTTGCAAATAATAAATAAAAAGCATTGCACATCTTTCAAATTTATTATAAAATATACATGCGTAGTACACTACAATAAAATAAATGAGAAAGGGGTTTTATGAAAAAATCATTACTAAAGCCACAAGCAAGATTCAAAAGAATAACTGACATCACAACAGATTTTCTCGAAGAACATAACATAAAGGCAATTATATTAGATGTAGACAATACTCTAATAGATTTAAACAAAAATCCTTTAAAATATTTAGATGAATGGATTGAATATATCAAAGGAGCTGATATTAAAATTTGCCTTGCATCTAATAGTCTTAAGAAACAAAAGATTGAAAGTTTAGCAACTAAACTTGATATACCATACATATATTTCTCAACCAAGCCTTTGAAAAGAGGACTAAAAAAGGCAATCGATATTGTAGATGAGAAACCGCAAAAAATAGCAGAGATAGGAGACCAGTTGTTCACAGATGTGTTAGGAAGCAATAGGCTTGGAATGTTTTCAATATTAACAGATCCGATACAATCAGAAAGCTCAGTTATATCAAAGTTAAAAAGAAATTTAGAAAAGAAAGTACTAAAGAAACTTGAATAGGAGGCTTATATGTACATACATGACATACATATATTATATTATTTTTTTATAGGATTACTAGGAATAGGAGTAGGACAATTCATGAACTGGGCTAATGATAGACTAGAGAATCATGAAAAAGTATTCACAAAAGAATTTTGGATAGGATATTTACCACACATGAAGATAAATTGCAAATTGATATTTTCAATAGCAATTATTTATATAGCATTATTATACTTCTTTGGATGGCAGATTGAATTACTAGAATACATGATATTAGCTCCGATGTTCTTAGCAGCATTTATAATTGATTACAGAAAACAAATAATACCTAATAGATTAACACTTACTATATTTGAAGTTGGACTTGTATTTGCATTCATATCAGGAATCTCAAGTGTAAACATATTTGTTGATAGATTACTTGGAATGGTAACAGGTGCAGGTATATTCTTACTTATAACCTTAATTGGAGGTGCTATTGCAGGAAAAGAAGCAATGGGATTTGGTGATGTAAAGATAATGGGAGCATTAGGACTAGTATTTGGACTTTCAGATATTATAATGATTTCAGTGTTATCATTCTTATTAGGTGCAGTAATAAGTATAGTACTATTAGTAACGAAAAAGAAAGGCACAGATGAATACATACCTTTTGGACCATTTATCATTATAGCAACTTTTATAGTAATGCTAGTACCACATAATATAATGTTATTAGTATTATTGAAGATATTTACTTTAGGAATGTATCAAGTTTAGATGTATGTATAGATGAAAGAAAAGGGATGATAGTAGATGAACTATAAGATTAAATGTCTTAGAGAAAAAATGAAATTACTTGAGATTGATGGAATGATAATAAGCAATCCAATCAATATTGAATACATTACAGGAGTACATGCAGAAGGCACATTAATTATAAATGATAAGGATAATATCTTTATTACAGATGCACGTTATATTGAAGATGTAAATAGCACGATTACAATTAGTGATGAAATAAATGTAAGGGATCAAGCAAATATATCAGAAAACGAATACATATCTTTTTTCGCAAATTGTCTTAGGGTTGGCATTGAGGAAAATTACATATCATATTCTAAGTATCAGAATCTTGTTAGAATTTATAGACTTAAAGAAGCGGTAGAAACTAATAATCTTATAGAAAAAATGAGAACAATAAAAGATGATAATGAGATTGCAAAAATTAGACGAGCTTGTGAGATTACAGACAATTGTTTTACACATTTATTAGAATACATAAAAGTTGGAATGACCGAAAGGCAGATCGCTTTTGAGATAGAAAAGTATTTTATAGAAAATGGTGCAAATGGACTTGCCTTTGATACTATAGTAGCAAGTGGAGAAAATTCATCTAAACCTCATGCAGTTCCAACAAACAGAAAGATACAAAGTGGTGATAATATAACAATAGACTTTGGAGCAAAATACAAAGGATATTGTAGTGACATGACAAGAACTATATTTGTTGGAAGTGTATCTGACGAAGTTCGCAATCTATATAATTTTATTTTAGAAGGGCAATTACGAGCTACTAATAAAATAAAAGATGGAGTAGATGGTAAGTCTGTAGCAAGAGGTGTGCAGATAGAATATAATGCACGAAATTTTGAACTAATCCATGCACTCGGACATGGTGTAGGGCTAGAAGTTCATGAATTACCATATTTGAGCTATCGTTCATCATATATATTAAAAGAAAATATGGTGGTTACTAATGAGCCTGGAATTTATATTCCTGAAAAAATAGGAATACGAATAGAAGATACAATATTGGTAAATAAGCTAGAATCAGAAGTCTTAACAAAATCAAGTAAAGAATTAATCGTAATATAAAATGTAGAATAAAAAGTAAAAATAAATGAAATAACAAATGTGATAAATCGATATTCTAAATAATGGATGTCGATTTTTTGCGACTAATGAAAAAATGTTAATGAATAAAAAATAAACTATTAGCAAATAATAGAATAAAGCATTTCGTAAAATGTTTAATTTCAAGAAAAACTTCTATGAAAATTATAATATAACGAATTTAATTTTTCAAGAGTTATTTCAAATTGGAGGAGATTAATGAAAAATAAAATTTACTTTGAGTCAATTACCGAAGAATGGTTAGCAGCGAGACAAATTACATCAAAAAAATCGACATATTATAGATATAAATATATATTAAACGAATATCTATTTCCAGCATTCAAAAATGCGCAAATAGATGATTTATACAAGTTTGATTATAATAGTTATGTAGTTGAATTATCTGAAAATTTAATTGCATCAACAACTCGTAACATTATCACAATATTAAAATCAATTTTACGCTATATAAATTTAAAATATGATACACATATTCATTACGAATTAATAGCAATGCCTAGACAAGAAGTTGAAGAAGTTAAGGTATTAAGTACAAAAGAGAAAAATAAATTAGAAAAATACTGTAAAGAAGACAATTCTTTAAGAGCCATAGGGATTATAATGTGTTTAAATACAGGCTTAAGAATTGGCGAAATTTGTGCTTTAAAATGGGAAGACATAGATTTATCAAAGAAGGTAATTAAAGTCCGTAGAACATTGCAAAGAGTATATGATAATACTAAAAAAGCAAGTTATATAATACAGGATAATCCCAAAAGCAAGAGATCGTATAGGGAGATTCCTATATCAAGCAAATTATTTAATATATTAAAACCTATGAAAAGAGAATATATAAATGATGCATATTTCTTAACTGGAGTTGTGACTAAACCGATAGAGCCACGAAACTATCAATATATGTTCAGCAAATGTTTAAAGAAATGTGGTCTTCCAAATTATCATTTCCATCAGCTTAGACATACATTTGCTACTAATTGCATAAATGCTGGAATGGATGCAAAGTCCTTAAGTGTTATACTAGGGCATTCTAATGTAAAGATAACTTTGGATAAATATGTTCACTCATCTATAAAAGAACAAAGAAAATATTTAGAAAAAATATAAATTTGATAAATAATAAAAATGAAAAAGAATATTGGTACCGATTATTAGTTAATAGTTGCCAATATTCTTTTTTAGGAAATTTATCACAAAATTTTAAATTTAT
>ERZ773178.231-NODE-231-length-65461-cov-30.561279_pt1 | contig 65461 bp, 54 predicted proteins | sample MGYA00580533_ERZ773178 | MGnify/ENA primary metagenome ERZ773178 (study PRJEB29015, sample SAMEA2737859) | human gut metagenome | biome: human gut; feature: human-associated habitat; material: faeces | place: China | collected 2012 ...
GAAATCTGTTCTGGAGACCAATTTTCATGTAATTTTTCAGAAATAAGATTAGAAAGAAATTCATTATATTTACTAGAGTGAGAAGAATTTTTACGACGTTTAAGATATTTATTATGAGCAGATGTAGAGACATATTCATTTTTAATTTTATTACGAGATAATTCTCGAGCAATAGTAGAATGATGGCGATGCAAAAATTTAGCAATAAAACGAGTAGAATAACCTAAAATAGAAAGAACCTCTATACGAATACGTTCAGATATGGTAATATGATGATAGCTCATTATGAATTTTCCTTTCGTGTAGGTTTTGTGTGGTAACTTTATTTTACACGAAAATTCATAATGAGTTTTTTATTTTTCTAAGTGTCGCACTTCATTATACAATCCATCATTTATTAATTATTAAATATGAAAGAATGTAAATACTAAAAATCCGATACAACTTGCAATAATACCTGCACAAGAAGGCATGAAATATCTTGTTCTAACTAAGCAATAAAAAAGGCTGATGGTGAAGATAGGAATGAAGATAAAAGGTATACACAAGCCTAAAACCATAGCTATGGTTTTGTTAGCTAGAGCAATTACAATTAGAGGTAAAATATTGAATAAATGTCTAAATTTTCTTAGCTTGAGACTATATTTATACATTAAGAAGATACCTAGTGGATAAAATAAAAGCCATGTAATGATGATAAATGAATCTTTTTTATAAAATTTATCTTGTTTTATATTAGCAAGATATAAATCTGTTTGTTCCTTGTGAGCATCACCGAAATTGATTAATTTTTTAGTTAAAAAGTTTGGTGCTTGTTTGTTAGAGTTCTCCATGATAATATTCATCTCTTTTCATAACTTTTTAGTAAATTTCATTGGAAGCTTAGCGTAATATTATTTAGATTAATAAAATAGAATATCACTAGAATTTAATAGAGAATGATTAATTGCAAATAATTTATATTTGATGATTTATCAACATTAATAATTAAAAACTTCTCTAAAAGATTAGCTTCTTGATTAGTACATTAGTTAGCTTGAAAATAATATGTTTAATTGTCATTTTAGTGAAATACTTATTTAATTAATCTTTGTGGATATACACTCCTTTGAAATTTATTAATAGTTTTAAGAGATTTGTTAGAAAAAGGGATATTTGATTTATTTTTATCTAAGTATAAACTAATGTACTATTTAAAGTATATTCGTTTTATTCTAATAATTCAATTAAATTTTCAAAAATGATTAATAAAAAATAAAAAGACTTAGTTTACTAAATGAAAAACTAAGTCTTAATTAAAATTTTAATTGATTAAATTTAATATTTTATGGTTTACATACTTTGCAAGGTACATATCCATAGCTAAAAGCTTCTTCACGACTACTAAAATATATGGCATTACCAGGATTGATTTTTTTAGCCCAGCGACAATCTGTATAGTGAAATTTATTGCTTTGAGATGAACCAATATAAGTTGTAGCTGTTGCTATATTTAAGGTCATCAATAAAGTAACTAAAGTTAATAAAATAATGGCAGTTTTCTTTTTGGCTTGTTTAAACATAAAATACACCTCTCTTATTATTTTTATTTTAATATATTATATGTAGTATATAAATATTATTAGAGAAAAAGATAGACAAATTAGCCTATCTTTTTCTTATTTTTTTATTATTGTACTCGTTTAAACATCTTTTCCAAATCATAAGTGCTAAATTTTATAATAGTTGGTCTGCCGTGTGGGCAGGTGTATGGTAAAGTTGTTTGAGCGAGTTCATTTAAGATTATCTTCATCTGTGTGATATTTAAGATATCGCCTGCTTTGATAGCTGCTTTGCAAGCTGTCATAGCTAAACAGGAATGACGAATTTCTTGAGGAGTAGGTGTGTGCAACTGAGAAAGTGAAATTAAAATTTCGCGGAAAATATCTTCACTTTCTTGTGGTTTTATATCAGCGGGAACTTCTTTTAAACGGATTTGATTTTGTCCTGCTAATTCCACGTTAAAGCCTAAATCATATAAAATTTGTTGATTTTCTTCGATTAGAGTTAATTCACTATTATTTACATCTAAAAATAAATGCATCAATAATGGTTGAACAGGAATTCGCTCAGTTTGTTTAGCAAATTTATCGTATAAAATGCGTTCATGTGCTGCATGTTGGTCAATGATATACATTCCTCCATTAGGACCTTGAGCAACAATGAAGCAAGCATCAATTTGTCCAATTGGCGTTAGATTGACAGCTTCTTTTAATAGTTGAGTAGAATTTTGACAATCTGTTGAGTTTTCGCTAGATGAAATATTTATATCTGTTTGAAGATTTGTAGTGGTATTTGTTTGGTAATCTTGAACGGCAGTTTCTTTAACAGTATTATTGTGATGATTAGATAAATTAGGGTGAAGCGCTTCTCTTGCTTGGCGAAATTTATTTAAATCTGCTGTTAAAGGAGTTGTATTATTTTTTAATGATGGTATATGGTTAATTGAATTTTGTTTAAATGAATTTGATGGAGTAAATGGAATGTTTTCAGGTAAATCCATATTGATTTGTTCCGGCACTGTTTTTTCAATATGCAATGCTTTATCTGTTACAGGAATAGCAAAATCACTTAAAGCTTGATTATCACTAGGTTTAACAGCTTCTAAGACGGCATGGTATATAGTCTTGAATAATAAGGATTCATCTTCAAATTTTATTTCCGCTTTTTGAGGGTGTACATTGATATCAATAGTTCGTTTGTTGATTTCGATATTTAAAATAACAAATGGATATCCAGATTTTGGCAGCAATGAATGGTAAGCATTGTCGATTGCTTTGGAAATAATTCTACTATTGACCACGCGACCATTGATGACGAATGTTTGCCAAGAACGAGAACTGCGAATAATAGCAGGTTTGGAGATGAAGCCTGTTACTTTGATATCGTCAGTTATCGCTTCGATGGGCAATAATTCTTCGCTGACTTTAGCACCATAGATACATTCAATAGCATCATATAGAGAGCCATTACCTGGGGTAGTGATAGCTATTTTATTATTATTAATCAATTTAAAAGCAATATTAGGTTTAGATAAAGCTAATTTTATGATAAAATCATTTATTTTATTTGCTTCTGTGGTCGTGGTTTTGAGAAATTTTTTACGAGCAGGTACATTGAAAAATAAATCTTCTACTTTGATAGTAGTACCGATATTACAGCCCATATCTTCAATTTCATCAATGCGACCACCTGTTAATTTTATAGTAGTGCCTAAATCATCTTGAGGGCGACGTGTAATCAAATTAAATCTTGATACAGCAGCGATAGATGGCAAGGCTTCACCACGGAAACCTAGAGTATCTATGGACATCAAATCATCTACTTGTTTGATTTTACTAGTAGCATGACGCAAGATAGCTAGTCTAGCATTTTGATTATCCATGCCATCGCCATTATCTGTAACACGCATAAAAGATGTTCCACCAGCTAAGATTTCTACTTCGATTTTATCCGCATGAGCATCTATGGAATTTTCTACAAGTTCTTTAATTACAGAAGCTGGTCGCTCGACAACTTCACCAGCTGCTATTTTATCGACAGTGATATCATCTAAAATATGAATAGAAGTCATAATATCACTCCTCTTGTTTTGCCTGTTGTTGCAATTCGTATAATTTATTCATAGCATCAAGTGGTGTCATACTCATTAAATCTAATTCTTTTAATTGAGTACTTATACTTACACCGAATAAAGTTGGCATTTCTGCTACTTGCATGAATTTCAATTTTTTAGTTGAATTAGCAGTTAAAGTTGGTGTTTTTTCTTGATAATCAACTGTTTTCGTATCTTCTTGATTATCTTGAAGATAATTTACTTCTTGGGAAGTATCATTTGTGATAGCTGTATCTTGTTTTAGTGTAGTATCTATATTGTTTTCGTCAGAAATATCTTTAGAAATAATAGTTTTTTCTTTAGTCGGAGCTGTATTTTCTAAATCAATGAGAATTGTTTCCGCACGTTTGACCACTTCTTGAGGTAATCCAGCTAATTTAGCAACATGGATACCATATGATTTATCAGCACTACCGCGAATAATGCGACGTAAGAAGGTTACATCAGAACCTTTTTCTTTTACGGCGATACAATAATTTTTTACATGAACATCATCTTCTAGGTCAGTTAGTTCATGGTAATGCGTAGCAAATAGAGTTTTAGCTCCAATATGGTCGCGTATATGTTCAATAACAGCACGAGCAATACTCATACCATCATACGTACTTGTACCGCGTCCAATTTCATCTAAAATGACAAGACTTTTATTTGTAGCGTATTTTAGAATATGAGATACTTCATTCATTTCTACCATGAAAGTACTTTGTCCGCTGACTAAATCGTCGCTAGCACCTATACGTGTAAAAATTTTATCCACAGGGGAAATGGAAGCTTCACGAGCAGGTATGAAAGAACCTACTTGTGTCATCAATGTGAGTAGAGCAGATTGTCGCATATATGTTGATTTACCAGCCATATTAGGGCCAGTGATAATCATGATTTCATTTTGAGCATTATCCAAATGGGTATCATTTGGCACGAATAAATCTCGATTTAAAATGCGTTCAACAAGAGGATGTCTTCCATCTTTGATATGGATAGTGCCATCATCTAATAATTTTGGACGAATGTAATTATATTCATCACCTGCTTGAGCTAAGCTTACTAAAACGTCTAAAATAGCTATTTCATGAGCAGTATTTTGAATAGAGCTTATTTGGGTTTTTAAGATATCGCGAAGTTCTGTAAAGAGGTTATATTCTAATTGAACAATTTTTTCTTGTGCACCGAGAATTTTAGTTTCAAATTCTTTGAGTTCTGGTGTGATATAGCGTTCAGCATTGGCTAAAGTCTGTTTACGAATATAATTTTCAGGTACCATTTCTGTAGAGCTATGGCGGACTTCGATATAATAGCCAAATACTTTGTTATAGCCGATTTTTAAGGATTTGATACCAGTTTTATTTTTTTCGTCTTCTTCCATTTGCTGTAAAAGATGTTTGCTGTTTTTAGCGATATTGCGGTATTCATCTAATTCTTGATTGTAGCCATCTTTGATGAAGCCACCTTCACGGATAGAGAAACTAGGATCTTCAACGATTGCCTTATCGATTAAAACTACTAAATCATTATAGGTAGAAATCTTTTGATGAATGTTTGCTAATAATTTAGCAGTGGCTTTAGCTAAGGATTTTTTTATAGCAGGCAATACATATAATGAAGATTTTAGGGCATTCATATCGCGAGCATTTGCTGTGCCGACTTCCATACGAGTCAATAATCTTTCAAAATCATAGATTTCTTTTAATTGTTCACGAAGATTATTACGCAAGGAAAAATCAGATACAAGATTAGCTACAGCATCTAAGCGGTCATTTATCTTTTTGGGGCTAAGTAATGGATATTCTAGCCATTTACGTAAAAGACGGCTACCCATAGCTGTTTTGGTGAAGTCTAAAACATCATATAATGTATCTTTTTTGCCACCATCGCGAAGATTGCGAGTTATTTCTAAGTTGCGCAAAGTATACGTATCAATAAATAGAGATTTTGAAGAGTCTAAATAAGTTAATTTATTCAGATGAGTTAAATCTGTTTTTACTGTTTCATGTAAATATTCAAGTAAAGTAGCGATTGCCTTGTGAGCAATTTTATTATCTGGGCGATTATGCACATCAAAATGTTGTAGCATGAGGTCTTCGACTTGTGATGTGATTTCAGTTAATTCATTAACTAAGCAATTATTTAAACGGAGAGATAAGAAATTTTTTAATTCACCTTCATAAGAAAAAGGCTTAATTAATAATAATTCTGGCATCATCAAGCGATAAAGTTCGTCAAATAATAATTGGCAACGGTCAGGGCCATCATAAATACTATAAAAACATTCTCCAGTGGAGATATCAGCACCAGCTAGATAAATAGCATGATTTTCTTCATAGATTAAAGTTATATAATTATTTTTACTGCTAGTTAAGGCTGATTCGTTCATCACTGTACCGGGAGTGATGATTTTGATGACTTCGCGTTTTGTGAGTCCTTTTGCTTTAGGGTCGCCGATTTGTTCACAAATAGCTACTTTATAGCCTTTATTTACTAATTTATTAATATAAGATTCAGCAGCATGATAAGGCACTCCACACATAGGAATGCCATCACCTGCTGTACTTCTTTTAGTTAAAGTGAGTTCTAATTCTTTGGAAACGAGTATAGCATCGTCCAAAAACATTTCATAAAAATCACCTAGACGAAAGAATAATATTTGGTCTGGGTGTGCATTTTTTACAGCTTGATACTGTTGCATCATTGGAGTGAGTTTCAAAATTTACGCCTCCAATTCACCTTTTAATACCCATGTCTGTGGATGTGTGATTTTTACTTTAACTAAATCGCCGATTTGTTCATCTTTATGATCCCAAAGTATAATTTTATTTGTACGAGTATGACCTGTATAGACATTAGGATCTGTTTTACTAGGGCCTTCAACCATTACTTCTATTGTTTTATTTAATAAAGATTGATTTATTTCTAAGCTGATTTCATTTTGAGTGTCCATTAATTTATGGAGACGTTCTTTTTTGAGTTCTTGAGGAACTTGATTTTCCATAGTAGCTGCTGGTGTACCAGAACGTTTGGAGTACAAGAATGTATAAGCAGCGTCATAGCGAATTTCTTTTAAGAATTCAAGCATTTGAGCGAAATCTTCATCTGTTTCTCCAGGGAAACCTACGATTAAATCAGTAGTGAAACTAGCTTCAGGGAATTGACTGCGGATTTTAGCTACAAGTTCTTTATAATAAGCTGTAGTATAACCACGATTCATAGCTTTGAGCATTTTGTCAGTACCATATTGAACTGGTAAATGAAAATGTTCGCAGATATGTTTGCTATTTTTTATAGTTTCGATAACTTTATCTGTTAAATCACGAGGGTGAGAAGTCATATAGCGAATACGTTCAATGCCTTCGATTTTATCTACCATCGCAAGTAAATCGGCAAAGTCAGCATCATCTCTATCTTTTCCGTAGGAATTAACATTTTGACCGAGTAAAGTAACTTCTTTTACACCATTTTGAGCGAGTTTTGTTATTTCTGCAACAATTTCTTGTGGTGCACGACTGCGTTCACGACCGCGAACGTAAGGAACGATACAATAAGTACAGAAATTATTGCAACCATACATGATAGGAACGAAAGCAAATAGAGAATTATTTTCTGCTGGTTCTACATTTGGTGGCATATCATAATCACCAGCTAATTTGACAATATGACCACGAGAAGCAAAAATTTCTTCTAATACAGTAGGTAAATCATACATTTTATTTGTGCCGAGGACAAAATCTACATGAGAAGCTTTTTTGAAGATAGCATCACCATCTTTTTGTGCCATACAACCAGTGATACCTAAGATTAAATCTGGTTTTTGTTGTTTTAAATGTTTGATTTCGCCAATTTTGCCGTAAATTTTCTTTTCGGCACTTTCACGAACACAGCAAGTATTGATGATGATAATATCAGCGTTTTCTAATTTTTCGGCAGGTTTATAGCCCATGCGTTCTAACTGACCTGCGAAGCGTTCCCCATCAGAAAAATTCATCTGACAGCCATAAGGTAAAATTTTATATAATAATTGTTTATGATTTAACAAAAGATACATCCTTTCTAAAAATAAATTGAATTGTAATTAAATAACTAAGATAAGAATAGCCACCAGCTAATTAATACTGGTGGCTATATCCACAATAAAATAATTATATCATTTTCTAAAATGGACTTCAATACTTAGTGATTTTGAAGACGGCAAGTATAATTTTGCAGATAAGATGTATTAGTATGATGAACTTTAACATAGATTTTTATTTTAGATTTTTGATGATTGAAAAAAATGATTTTAATTTTTATGTTAAAATCTTGATTTTGTTACGAAAAATAAAATTTTAAATACAAATGTATATTATAAAAAGAAAAAATATAGAGTATTTATAGAGTATTTATTATATTGCGTATATCATTGACAACATGAATAACTTTGGTATAATTATACGATAAAGATATAAGATAAATGCAATTAATTAATAAAACTTAAAAGAGGAGTGGTCGATAGATGAAGAAAAATATGAAAAAAGATATTTTAGTTATGGGTTTTGCGATGTTTGCCATCTTTTTTGGCTCAGGTAATTTGATTTTTCCACCGATTATAGGTCTAGTATCAGGTGAACAAGTTAGCTGGGCAATTATTGGTTTAGCACTTACAGGAATTTTATTTCCTATGATGGCTTTAGCTTCTGTAGGTAATGTAGGATATAATCTGCAAGATATGATGAAACATATCAATAGTTGGTGGCATTATTTATATATGGGACTTGGTTTATTAGTTGTTATCTTTGGTACTATACCTAGATGTGGAGGTGTAGCTTTTGAGTCTGGTATGCAAGGAATTTTTGGTGAATTGCCATTTATGGCGAGAATTATTTTTCTAGCTATATTTTTGCAATATCATATTATTTTGCTATGAACCGTTCCACTGTTATTGATAAAGTGGGCAATTATTTGACACCAGCTTTACTTATTACTTTATTGGCAATTGTTGTATTAGCCATTGTAAATCCTATCGATACATTACATAGTAGCTCTATTTCTACAGCCAAAGAGTCATTTTTGAATGGATTTTTTACAGGATATAATACAGGTGATGTAGGTACAGGTATTATTTGTGCAGGTATGTTTATCACTGCTTTTCGTGAAAAAGGTTATTGCAATAAACAAGAATATAATAAAATGATGCTCGGTATTATCTTAGTAGGTTTTACTTTATTATTTGTTGTTTATGCTGGCTTAGCATATTTAGGAGCTCAAGGTGTAAATTATTATAGTTTAGATGTAAATGCTACATTTTTACTCACTGATTTAGTGAAAAATTTAGCAGGTTATGAAGGTAGTTTTATTTTAGCTGTTGCTGTTATTTTGGCTTGTTTGACTACTGCTATAGGTATGATTGCTATTGCTGGTCAATGGGTGGAAGCGTGGTTTAAAGGCAAAATTTCCTATAAACAAGCTTCTTTGATGATTACTATTGCTATTTTTATGATTTCTTGTCTTGGTGTTAGCAATGTACTTAAAATATCTGGCCCTATTTTTATGATTTTATTCCCAATGTCAGTAGTATTGACTTTCTTAGGTTTAGGTAAAAAATGGGTGCCAAATGATGGTGCATGGAAAGGTGCTGTTTGGGTAGCTTTTATTATGTCATTATTTGCTGCTTTAAATTTAGCAGTGATGACAGGATTAGTGAATATAGATATTTCTGGTTTAATGAATATCATCAATCAAATTCCATTAGCTAAGCAAGGTTTTGCATGGTTAATTCCTACAATTTTAGGTTATGTCATAGGTGCTGTTGTTTATAAATTTAAGAAAAAAGAAAGTATTGCTTACCTAGTCAAGATAGCATTAATAAAGCCGTAGAAAAAAATATTGGTTTTGTAACTCAACCTATTTTCCTTTATGCAGAGATAGAAAGTTATTTACAAAATTTGGGCGAAGATATCATGAAAAAATGTTATCCAATAAAATCTTTATTAGAGCAAAAAGTAAATCTATGTTTTTCTACTGATGCACCAGCTACATCATGGGCAGTGTCTTCTGATCCTTTTGTTTGTATCAAAGGAGCTGTTACGAGAAAAGCATATGATAATACAGATTGTGGTGATGACCAAATCATAGATATGAAAACTGCGATAATCTTATATACAAAAAAATCGGCACAAATTGCAGGTTTTAAAAATCTTGGTCAATTGAAAACAGGATATAAAGCAAATTTTATAACACTTGATAGAGATATTTTTGCCATAAATCCTCAAGATATTGATAAGGTAAAAGTTAATAAAACTTATATTAATGGCAAATGTGTTTTTGCTAGATAAGCTAAAAATATTAAATAATATTTAATAAATATGAGAAAATAAGAGAGAATTCTATAATATTATGGAATTCTTTTTTATTTATATTGATGTATTTGTAAAAATCAGATTATTTTTATTTAAAGAGTAGAAAATAAATACAGCTTGCTATATAATATTAAGGAATATAACTTTTATTTTTGTAAAAAGAAATGAAGTATATTAATAATAGAGAGGGATTTATAATATTTTTGTTATAAATTTGAAAGGAAGTTCTTTATGAATTCAAAAAATGAAAATTTAGCCATGTTATGTGATTTTTATGAATTTACAATGGGAAATGGCTATCTAAAAAATAATTTACATAAAAAAAATGTGTATTTTGATGTATTTTTCCGTAATATTCCTGATGATGGTGGTTTTGCTATAGCAGCTGGTTTACAACAAGTAATAGAATATATAAAAGATTTACATTTTGATAAAGAAGATATTGAATATTTTCGTTCTAAAAATATGTTCAGTGAAGATTTCTTAGAATATCTAGCTGATTTTAAATTTACAGGGGATATTTATGCTGTTCCTGAAGGAACTTGTATTTTCCCTCGTGAACCAATTATGACTATCAAAGCTCCTGCTATTGAAGCACAGATTTTAGAAACTTTTATTTTATTGACTTTAAATCATCAGTCTCTTATTGCTACAAAAGCGAATCGTATAGTAAGAGCCGCTCAGGGTAGACCTGTGTTAGAATTTGGTTCTCGTCGTGCTCAAGGTGCAGATGGTGCGGTAAAAGGTGCTAGAGCTGCATATATTGGCGGTTGCGCTGGAACAGCTTGCACACTTACTGATGAACTTTATCAAGTGCCAGCTAGTGGTACTATGGCTCATGCTTGGGTACAGATGTTTGATTCTGAATATGAAGCATTTAAAGCTTATTGTGAAATTTATCCTCATAATGCAGTATTATTAGTAGACACTTATAATACTTTAAAAAGTGGTGTACCAAATGCTATTCGCGTATTCAAAGAAATGCTTGTGCCACAAGGTATTACTAATTTTGCAATTCGTTTAGACTCTGGGGATATTTCTTATTTATCTAAACAAGCTAGAAAAATGCTTGATGAAGCAGGTCTTACAAATTGTAAAATCGTAGCATCTAATGCTTTAGACGAACATTTAATCCGTGATTTATTAATGCAAGGTGCTAAAGTAGATGTATTTGGTGTAGGTGAAAGAATGATTACTTCAAAATCTGCACCAGTGTTTGGCGGTGTATATAAATTAGTAGCTATTGAAAATGAAAATGGTGAAATTACACCAAAAATTAAACTCAGCGAAAATATCTCTAAAATAACAAATCCACATTTCAAAAAAGTATATCGTTTGTATGATAAAGAAACTGGTAAAGCTATCGCTGATGAACTTTGCTTATATGATGAAACAATTGATACAACAAAAGAACATACTATTTTTGATCCAAATGCTACATGGAAACAAAAAACTCTCACTAATTTCACTGCTAGAGAATTGCAAGTTCCTATCTTCAAAAATGGTGAATGTGTATATGAAAGCCCATCTATAGAAGAAATAAAAGCATATTGTCAAAAAGAAGTGGAAACTTTATGGGATGAAGTAAAACGCTTTGAAAATCCACATCGTTATTATGTAGATTTATCTCAAAAATTATGGGATATTAAAAAAGAATTATGCGTTAAAAATGCAATGAAAAGCAAATAATAAATAAAATTCATTTTTCTTTTGTTTAAAAGAAAAACGAATCAAAAAGAAAATATCCCGCAATATTGATTTTACTTTGGCAAAAATAAAATCACGCCTACAACGCTCTAAACTCGCTACGCTCAAATAGTAGGACTAAAAACGTAGTCATAATTTTATTTTTGCCAATAGCTTTCAGCTACCGTAAAAGTCTGCTAATGCGGGAATAGTTAGGTGTTATTAATATTTAACAAAGTTATTTTCAATAACTTACGATTACCACTAAAATTTATAATGCGGAAGTAGTTTGGTATTATTGATATTTAAAAATTTATTTTTAATAATTTATGGTTATCACTAAATTTTATAATGTGGAAGTAGTTTGGTGTTGTATTTTTTTAGTGTGTAAATTAAAGGCTAGAGTATAGGTTACTCTAGCCTTTTTGTTATTTTATAGGGTCGGATATGAGGTAATGGGGTTTTGTTCTGATGATGAAAGATGGAGTGGGGTTGTAATGTAGGTATAGTTGTTGATTGTAGTAGTTAAATTCTAGGGTATCAATGAAAATGCCTTGATTGTAAACTAATTTTAAATTTAGTTTGTTATTTTGCCAGCCATAGTTGGCGTAAGGGTTTTCATAGAAAATAGTTGTACAGGAATCAAAGTTATCATTTTCAGAATTAGTATTATTCTTTTGCCAAGCGTTTAGTTTAGCTAATAAATTATATTTTCTAGTGTTTAAGGTGATATTAATTCTGATGCAATCAGGGGCAATTTGAGAGAAAGAAATAGAATTTAAATTTAGAGGATTGTGAGAGAATTTAAATTCTTGTTGAAAGATTTCGGGAGTAATGGAATTGTCATTAGGTAAATATGGTAAATGAAGCTTAGAAAGATAGTTATTTAAAGATGATAAATCTTGAGTAGAGGATTTATTATCTTTTTTTATTTGGTCTAAGAATTTCCATGTAGCAGATAAAATAGCTTGTTTTTGTTCATTTTCAGCATTGCTAGTTATAGCTATGACCATATTTTCTTTGGGCAAGATAATGCAATATTGCCCGAAAAGACCAGCACAACGAAAGGCTTTTTCAGGTTGGCATTTCCAAAAATAATAGCCGTAGCCTAATTTGCTATCTGGAAAAGCTTTATCATCTGTATTTATATATACTGTGAGTAACTTTTCAATGTATTCTGGGGCTAGTAATTGTTTATTATTCCATGAGCCTTTATTGAGTATAAATTGACCAAATTTAGCTAAATCTTCTGTGGTCAGACTTAAACCCCACGAGCCTTTATCGTAGTTTTGAGTATTTTTTTCCCAACTTATATTGGTTATATTTAAATGAGAAAAGAGTTTTTCTTGTAGATAAGTCAAAAGATTTTTACCAGTTAATTCTTGGAGAATGGCACTACATAAAAATGGGCAACGATTATTATAAAAGAAGGAAGTGCCAGGTTTTGTCTGTAGCTTTAAAGAAAATGCTTCATTAATCCAATCATCTTTTAGATAAAAATCTTGAATTTCTTTGTCGATGAAGCCATAAGTCATGGATAATAAATGATGTATGGTGATGCTTTTAATATCTTCTGTAGGTTCAAAATTTAATTTGTGTTTTAAAAGTGAATAAATTGTGGTATCTAATGTAAATAATTTATCTTGGAGAGCAAACATCATGGCAACTGCTGTAAAGGATTTGCTCACAGAAAATAAAATTTGTTTTTCATGTTCATTATAGGGGGCAATATGAACTTTGGAGAGTAATTTATTATCTTTATAGATTACAAGTGAATGTAAGTTTAGATTAGTTAAGGTATCAACATATTGAAAAAAATAAGAAGGTGAAATACCTTCTTGTAAAAAATTATTGTTTATCATATATATTCCTCGATTAATAAAATAAATTTTTGCGCAAACGAACAGCAACGTAGCTGGCAATTAAAGTTTTGATGATATCACCAGGAATGAAAGGTAAAGCACCAATGGTGATGCCTTCTAAAATGGAAAGTTTCATAATGAAGCAAAGCATAGCTACACCAAAAATATAAGTGATAGGAATGACAGCAAGTCCTGCTAAAAAGAAGTTTTTGAAGGAGTTTTTATTTCCTTTCAGATAACTAGCGATAGGATAGCTGACGATAAAGCCCCAAAGATAACCACCAGTTGGGGAAAATAAACAGTTGAAACCACCTGCACCACCAGAAAATACAGGAAGACCGATAGCACCGATTAGCGTATAGACAATCATGATGATTAATGTTTCTTTTGGTGTGGATAAAAATGCTGATAATAACATAGCTAAAGTAAGGCAAGTAAAAGGAACAGCAGTGATAGGGAAAGATATGTAAGCTGATATGCAGATGATAGCTACGCAAACAGCCATTTTTGATAGGGTTTTTGTTGTTAATGATGATGATGACATAAAATTATCTCCTTATATATTTATAAAATTGAATTTTATAAAGTATGTTTTGATATGATTATAAGAAAATAAAAAGATATAGTCAACTCTAAAGGTATTTTTGGTTTACTATGTTGTTAAGTTTTATTTTAAAAGTTATAGAATATAAAGTTTAAAATAATTATTGATTTATAGATAATATTATTTAAATTAAAGATATGATATAATTGAAGTCATGGGATAGCTTGATGTCGGACACCTCTCGTTAGGGAGGTGTTAGCATGACGACTTATGAAAAATTATCGTTAGTGATAAGTATTATAAATTTGATTGCTACGCTTTTTCAGATTATAAATAATTAGTTTATAAACGAAAAAAAGACCGTTCCGAAACGGCGGGAACAGCCTTCTTAACGAATTGAATTTTCTAAGAGAGAGGTGCTGACCTACCACAATCAGGCTATCTCTCTTTTTTATTATATCATAGAGTATTTTTATAATCAAAATATCTTATATTAAAATTATTAAAATTTACTAAGTTTGTTTAGAAAGAAGGTTTTATTACGAGAGAGAAATTTATAAAATTTGTAATAAAAAAATTAGTTTGGTTTGAAAGTCGAATAGAATATTATATTGATTATTTAAAAAGATGTATTTGTGCAGAGCGTAATGATTATAAAAAATTAACACCAATAGATAACATGGAAAATGGTGAAGAATATATTAATGCTTTAGATCAAGCTATCAATGATGAAGAAATTAGAAATATAGCCATTACTGCACCTTATGGAGCTGGAAAAAGTAGCGTTATAAAAATATATGTAAAAAAGCATCTTAGTTTAAAATATACATTTATATCCATGGCGACTTTTAATAGTAACGAAGGAAATTCTCAAGAGGATAAAAAGAATGAAGAGATACCTTTAGAAAAAATAGAAAATGTAATATTAAAACAATTTTTTTATAAAGTAAAAAAGAATATGTTGCCACAAAGTAGATATAATAAGATAGAAAAAATGAGCTATATGTACATTTTTATATGGACTTTTTGCGTTAATATATTTTGTTTAATTGGAAGTGTATTATTTTTTCCAGATGTTTTAAAGGAAAAAGTGATTAATTGTATTAATTTTTTTATTGATTTAGGTATCCCTGAATTTTGGTCATATGTAATAATACCATGCTTAGTATTATTAGAAATGATAATACTTACTATTATAATAAAACAGGGTATGATTAAATTAAAATTGAAAGAAATAAAATTATTTTCTAATGCTACTCTTGGAAATGAAGCGATTGATGAAAAATCTATTTTTAATAAGAATATAGATGAAATTTTATATTTTTTTGAAGCAACAGGATATGAAGTTGTATTTTTTGAGGATTTAGATAGACTAGAAAACAATGATATATTCATAGAGTTAAGGGATTTGAATTTTATCATAAATAATTACGAAGGCTTAGAGAAACCCGTAAAATTTGTTTATGCAGTAAAAGATGAATTATTCCATAATAAAGAAGAACGCACTAAATTTTTTGATTATATTATACCTATCGTTCCAATAATTAATGAAAGTAATTCAGAAGATGTTTTTTTGAAAGAATTTGAAAATAATGCTGAATATAATATATCAGAAGAATATATAAAAGATATAGCACCATTCGTATCAGATATGCGAGTTTTATATAATATTTTTAATGAATTTAAGATTTATAAAAGAACATTAAAAGATTCAGATAGCATAAAACTTGTAGATGAAAAGATGTTATCACTGATAATATTTAAAAACTTATATCCAAAAGATTTTGCTGAACTTCAAAATGAACAAGATGAAAGTATTGTTAAGCAAGCTTTTAAAAATAAACAATCATTTATAGAAAAAGATGTTGAAAAAATTAGAGAAAGTATAAATCAATTAGAAGAACAAATTATATTAGTAAAAGAAGATTGTTTAAAGAGTACTAAAGAATTAAAATATGCTTTTTGTGGTTATTTAGCTAATTGGGAAATAACAATTTCTGCAATAGGGAGACGTGAACCATATCATAATTCAAAAGAATTTTCTATAAAACAAATACTAGATGATAATTTTAATTTTGAAAATATCTATAAAGAAGGTAGTAGTTATTATATTTGTTATCCTTCTGGGTATTCTATTAATAAAGAAGGAATAGATTCTAATAAAATGAAGAAAAAATATATAGATTATTGTAGACGATGGAAAGCTTTAAAATTATTAGAAGATAAAAAAATGGATGGTATACATCATGATTTAGAAGAGTTAAATGAACAGTTACAAGATATATCAATATTATCTTTAAAAGAATTAATTGATAGAAATGATGTTAAAGAAGTTCTATCTGATAATGTTAGAAGTAATAAGGTCTTAGTTTTTATGTTAAGATATGGCTATATTGATGAAGATTATAGTATATATATTAACTATTTTAAAGGAGATAGTATAACAAAAGATGATATGAACTTTATTCTTAACATAAGAAATAGAGAGGTTCAGTCATTTGATTATAAATTGACTAGGTTAAGAGGTGTAGTTGATAGATTAAATATAAGAGATTTTAAACAAAAAGAAGTTTATAATTTTTATTTATTAGAGTATTTATTATTAAATAGTAGTAAAGAGATTGATAAAAATAAATTAGATAATTTTATACAACAATTATCAGATGAAGAAAAAGAAAGTTGGTCTTTTATAGATGCTTTTGTAAGGACGACTAATAACAGAAAGAAATTTATAAACTTATTGGCTTTAAAATGGGAAAACATGTGGAGTTTTTTAACTGAAAAAGCAGCATTAACATATAATAGACAAATAGAATATTTTAAATGTTTATGTGAAAGTCTAAAAGTAGAAGAATTACTTAATTTGAATAAAGATGAAGCATTTGAACAATTTTTTGAAGAAAATGAAGACATATTGATACAACTTAAAGATGTAAATATTAGTTATTTAGAAAAGATAATCGAGAAATTAGAAATACACTTTTATAAGTTAAATATAGCGGGAGTTGATAAAGAACTTTTGGATTTTGTATTTGATAATAAGTATTACGATATCAATAAATATATGATAGATATTATTCTTGTATACAAAAATAGTGAAATAGCAGAACGTGATTTAAGTAAAAAATGCTATACAATGATAATGACTTCTAGATATGATTGTTTAATAGATGATGTTTCCGATAATATTGAAGAATATGTAAAAGAAGTTATATTGAGTAATGATAATAACTGTGATGATGAAAAATATATCTTAGATTTGATAAATAAATGTAGCGATGATATGGATTTAGTAGAAAAAATTATAGTACATGAAAATTTTAAGTTAGAAAATATATCCGTTTGTGAAAATAAATATTGGTTATTATTACTAAAACATAGAAAAATCAATGCTAGTTTTGATAATGTTATTCAATATTGGAAACAATTTTCAAAAAATGGATTAGATGAGGTATTAATAGATTTTCTATCTACAGAATGTGATGCAATCTTAAATAGTGATAGAAGTTTCGTTGAAGAAAAGTTTATAAAAGATTTATCATTTAGTGATATAGATAATAATATTTTTGAAAAATATATATCGTATTTAAGACTTATTTTTAGTGATTTAGAATTTGACTTTGCTTCAATGAACCAAGAAAAACTTAAAATTTTGATACAAAATAAATATATACTTTTAAATAAACAATGTTTTGATAAAATAAAAGATATATCTGTAGAAATGGCAACATTGTACATATTATCAAGTAAGGATAGTTTTATCGATAATATGGAAGTATTTCAAATTGATGAAGATATATTTAATAATTTGATGGCGAAAACAGATAAAGTATTCTGTCAAAAAATAGTAAATTATTATGGTAAAGATTATATAAATAAAAATCTAATAATAGCAATTTTTAATATGAATATTACTTTGACAAAAGACTTATTTAAAATTATATTTGATAAAATAAGCAATGAACTAAAATTAGCGTTATTAGTAAGGCATTTAGATTTATTTAATGCTGAAGAATTAAAAAATCTTTTCGCAAAAATGGATGGTGAGTATAAAGAATTATCGAATAGAGAAAAAAGACATAATATATATTTACCTATAAATGATGAAAATAAACGATTAGGTGATTATTTATATAAAATAGGATATATTTCAAATGAAGATAGATATGCTAAAAATAAGGAAGAAAATCAACTTTTATTTAGAATAAGAGCCAAAAAATGATATGAATTATTAAATATCATAAGTAAATAATAAAAATAGCCTTTATACTAAGAATAGATAAGTTCTCAAGTATAAAGGCTATCTTTAATTTATAAAGTATTTAATTTTAAAGGAGTTGCAGGAGGAAGGATAAATTTATATTAATCTATATCAATTTGAGTAGTTGTTGATTGTGGTTGAAGTTTTGGCAATGTCATTTTTAAAACACCGTCAGTATATTCAGCTTTAGCGTTAGCTTTATCTATCTGACCTACATAGAATGAACGTTGCATTGTGCCATAATAGCGTTCTTGATGAATATAGTTACTTTCTTCATTCTGATTTTGTTCATTTTGCATTGTAGCTTTGATAGTTAAATAACCATTTTGATAATCAAGAGCAATATTTTCTTTTTTTACTCCTGGTAATTCAGCAGTGAGTTCATAAGCATTATCTGTATCTTTTACATCAACTTTGAATGCGTTGAACATGGAATTTACTGGAGCAAATGCGTTTTGGAAAAATGGTTCATTGAAAACATCAAAAATAGATTTGAAAGAATTATCATTAGTTGCGAGATTATTTGTAAATGTAGGAATTAAACCAAACATAATAAATGCCTCCTAAAAGTTTAAAAGTCAAATTTTATTAAAAAGAAATTAGTCAATATTGATTTGAGTTGTAGCTTCTTCTTTAGTAATTTTTGGTAAAACTACAGTCAAGATACCATCTTGGTAAGACGCTTTGATATTTTTTTCATCAATATCATCAATGTAAAAAGAACGTTGCATTTCACCTACATAACGTTCACGGCGAATATATTTTTCTTGAGGTTTTTCGTTTTTATCATCAGCATTTTCAGCAGGTTTTTCTTCTGTGGATTTTGTAGTAGTTGTTTTAATTGTTAAATAACCTTTATTGTAGTCAAGAGAAATATTTTCTTTGGCGATACCTGGTAATTCAGCAGTGAGTTCGTAAGCATTATCAGTATCTTTTACATCGACTTTAAAGGATTTTACATAAGAATTCATTTTTGCAAATGGTTCATGAAAGAAAGGTTCATTGAAAACATCGAATAATTTATTGAAATCATCATCACTTTTAGCAATATTTTTTGCAAATGGAACTAAACCGAACATAAATAACAACCTCCATGTATAGAGCAATAAATAAAGTCAAAAAGTCAAAATTTGTTTTGAATTAAACGGACTATCAAGTCCGTATTTAACTTTTATTTATTGTTATTAGTAAAATTATAAGATTAAAATTTAGATTTTGTAAGTATCTTAAGGGATACTTCTTATCTTTTGTATCTCTTAACGTCCTTACAGTTATTATTATACTCGAATTAGTCAAAATGTCAACAATTATTTTTGACTTTTTGACTATTTTTTATACTTATTTTATAAGGCTTTATAGAGTTTTTGTTATTTTTAAAATATATGAGAGGTGCCATTATTTTATAAATTTTGTAGAAATATGATGTTTATTATAGATTATTTTTTATAGGAGTATCATTTTAGTAATGGAAGATTATAACATAGAAAATATCTATAAAAAATATTATAATTTAAATAAATATATTTTAGGAGAGTGGGATTATGGAAAATTTAAAGAAACTTGGTTTTGGCTGTATGCGATTACCTATGCTTGATGTGGAAAATAACAAGGTTGATATGGAACAATTTTGTAAAATGGTTGATACTTTTATGGCAAAAGGTTTTAAGTATTTTGATACTGCTTACATGTACCATAATTATCAAAGTGAGTTATTTGTAAAGGAAGCTTTAGTTAAAAGATATCCACGAGAAAGCTTTTTATTGGCGGATAAATTACCTACAATGCAGTTGAAATCCATAGAAGATAATAAACGTATTTTTGATGAGCAATTAGAAAAATGTGGTGTAGATTATTTTGATTATTATTTATTGCATTGTTTAGATGTTGATAATTATGCAAAGGTCAAAGAATTTAAATCTATGGATTTTGTGCGTCAAATGAAAACGGAAGGTAAGATTAAAAAATTAGGTTTTTCTTTTCATGATACAGCAGAATTCTTAGAAAAGATTTTACTTGAAATTGGTGAAGATATTGAATTTGTACAGTTACAAATAAATTATCTTGATTGGGAAAGCGATAGCGTGCAATCTCGCAAATGTTATGAAGTATGCCAAAAATATCATAAACCTGTGATTGTTATGGAACCTGTAAAAGGCGGTAAATTGGTAAATATTCCGCAGGCTGGTATAGATTTATTGAAAGCTCAAGATGAAAAAATGTCAGTGGCTTCATGGGCAATTCGCTTTGCTAGTAGCTTAGATGATGTATTTATGGTGCTTTCTGGCATGTCAACATGGGAACAATTAGAAGATAATTTGAGCTATATGGAAGATTTTAAACCGCTTACTAACGAAGAAATTGAAACAACTTTTAAAGTGGCAAAAATCATCAATGATACAACAGCTATTGCTTGTACAGCTTGTAATTATTGTAAAGAAAATTGTCCAATGCAAATTCAAATACCAGAGGTTTTTGAGTTATATAATAATGAAAAACGTTTTGGCATGGCGTCTGGCAGTAAGAAAAAATATCAAGATATAATAAAAACTCATGCGAAAGCTTCTGATTGTATTGAATGTAGAAGTTGTGAAGGTCATTGTCCGCAACATTTGACAATTGTTGATTATCTAAAAATAGTTGCTAAAACTTTTGAAGATTAAGGTTTGAAAGTTTTAAGGAGAGAGTTTTAATGAAAAAGATTTTAGTTTTATTCATGCTGTTAATGGCAATTACTGCTAATTGTTTTGCTAGTAGTATTAATCAAGAATTTGAAAATACAAATATCGAGCAAGTGAAACATGGTATAGTCAAAGCTATAAGTATATTTTCAGCAAAAACTAATTTAGTAGAAAAAGATGATAATACAATTGTGTTATTTAATGTTGTGGATACTGTAGATAAAAATAATAAATTCATGTATCGCGATAAAAAAGATATTATTTGTGAATTGGTGCAAAAAGGCAATAATGTAGAAATGACACTTTCTAGTAAATATGAAAGAATTTATGCTGATGGCACTAATGAAGTTGAAGAATATGATAATGTCAAAGAATTAAAGGCAGTATTAAATTCTGTGAAACGTGTATTTTTTGATAGTTACGTTTATGGAATAGCTTCTAGTCGTGAAATTAAAGATAATGGAGTTATTATAAACGTAGCGGAAAATTCTCCAGCAGCAAAAGCTGGCATGAAAACAGGTGATTGTTTAATTAGCATCAACGGTAAAAGTACAGTCGATAATTTTGAAGATTTTAATATGGGACAATTAGTCGATATATTTTCATCTGAACCTGCAACTTTTGTAATTGTTCAAGATGGCATAGAAAAAACTATTGTAGTAGAGCCAGATAAAATAAATGCTATAGGTGTAAAATAAAAAAATTTTGATTTTGCATATATATTGGTATATAATACTTTTTATAAGACACTGTCTTGTAGTTGACACAAGATAGTGCCTTTTTTGTTGGAATTTGAATTTTGTGTTATAGATATTTGAATATTAATATAAGGAGGAGTTTATTTAATGGAAGAAAATATGCAATATGATGATTTAGGAACACTTGCTCAATTAAACTGGTTTCCTGGGCATATGGCAAAAGCTAAACGCATTATTGTAGAAAACTTAAAATTAGTTGATGTGGTCATTGAGCTTCGTGATGCTCGTATTCCTAACAGTAGTGCAAATCCAATTTTAAAAGATTTAATTGGCAAAAAACCGCATTTAATTGCTTTGAATAAAATTGATTTAGCAGATAATAATATCAATAATAAATGGGAAGAATATTTCACATCTATGGGTAAATCTGTGGTGAAAATCAATTCTTTAGATGGTAAAGGTATTCGTCAATTAGTAACTGTAGCAGATGAATTAGCTAAGGTAAAAACTGCTAAATTCGCTAATAAAGGCGTAAAACCTCGTAATGCTCGTGTAATGATTGTAGGTATTCCAAATGTAGGGAAATCTTCTTTAATAAATAGATTATCTGGCAGTGCTTCATTGAAAACTGCTGATAAACCTGGTGTTACACGTGCAAAACAGTGGATTAAAATAAAAAATAATCTTAATTTATTGGATACTCCAGGTATTTTATGGCCAAAATTTGAAGATCCTGAAGTGGGATTGAATTTAGCTTTTACTGGAGCTATCAGTGATGAAGTTTATGATATTGAACGTGCTGCTGAAATCTTATTATGGCGTTTAAAAGATGATTATGCTAAAAATATAAAAGAACGCTATAAAATAGATGAAATTCCACAAACTAGTGAAGAATTATTTACTTTGGTAGGCAAAAAACGTGGATTTTTACAAAAAGGCGGTATTGTAGATACTGAAAAAACTGCTATTGCTGTGCTTAAGGATTTTAGAGCAGGAAAATTAGGAAAAATCTCTTTGGAAAGACCTTGAGTCTAAAGAAAAATTTTTAGCTATTTTAGTATTTTAATTTGACATAAAGATATTGATATACTACACTAGTAAAGAGATATTTTATCTTTTATATGATGTAAACATAATATATTCATTAATACATTGGGAGGAATTTTTTTGTATACTAATAACAAATTGAGAAATGTCGCTATCATAGCTCACGTTGACCACGGTAAAACAACTCTTGTTGACGCAATGCTTAAACAAAGCCATATTTTCCGTGCTAACGAACAGGTAGCAGAAAGAGTAATGGACTCTAATGCTATTGAACGTGAACGCGGTATTACCATTTTGTCTAAAAATACAGCTGTAATGTATAAAGATATAAAAATCAACATCGTTGATACACCAGGCCATGCTGATTTCGGTGGCGAAGTTGAACGTGTACTCAACATGGTTGATGGCGTTTTATTATTAGTTGACGCTTCTGAAGGTCCTATGCCTCAGACTAAATATGTTTTACGTAAAGCTTTAGAACAAGGTTTAAAACCTATCGTTGTTATCAACAAAATTGACCGTCCTGACCAGCGTATTGATGACGTTTATGACGAAGTTTTGGAACTTTTCATGGAACTTGGTGCTGATGATGATCAGCTTGATTTCCCTGTTGTATACGCAATTGCTCGTGATGGTATTGCTAAACTTGACCTTGATGATGAAAGCGATAGCTTAGAACCATTAATGGATTTACTTATTAAAGAAATTCCAGCTCCACAGGGTGATGTAGAAGGTCCTCTTCAAATGATGGTAACTACACTTGATTCTGACGAATATGTTGGTCGTGTAGCTATTGGTCGTATCATGCGTGGTAAAATCAAAGAAGGTCAAAATGTAGTAGTTATCAGTGGTGATGGCGAAACTAAAGAACGTATCGGTAAAGTATATGTTTACCAAGGTTTAAAACGTATGGAAGTTAGCGAAGCTGAACTTGGTGAAATCGTAGCAATTACTGGTCTTCCTAGTGCAAGTATTGGTCATACTGTTGCTGATGCTGAAAATCCAGAAGCTTTACCTAGCATTAATATTGATGAACCTACATTGTCCATGACTTTTGGTGTTAATACTAGCCCATTTGCTGGTCGTGAAGGTCAGTTTGTAACATCTCGTCATTTACGCGACCGTTTATATAAAGAAACTGAAACAAATGTAAGCTTATGTGTTGAAGAAACAGATAGCCCAGATACATTTAAAGTTTCTGGTCGTGGCGAATTACATCTTTCTATTCTCATTGAAACAATGCGTCGTGAAGGATACGAACTTCAGATTGGTAAACCAGAAGTTATTTATAAAGAAATCAATGGTCAACTTTGTGAACCAATTGAAAACTTAACTATTGAAGTACCTCAAGAATTCATGGGTACAGTTATGGAATCCCTTGGTACTCGTAAAGCAGAACTTTCCAATATGACTGAATTAAAAGGTTACTTACGTCTTGAATTCACTATCCCTGCACGTGGACTTATCGGTTTCCGTTCTGAATTCTTAACTAATACAAAAGGTAATGGTATTATGAACCATGTATTCCGTGGATATGCTCCATATAAAGGTGATATTCCAGGTCGTAGTCGTGGTTCTTTAGTAGCATTTGAACAAGGTGAAACAACTCCATACGGTATTTATACTCTTCAAGACCGTGGTGTAATGTTTATTTCTCCAAACCAAATGGTTTATGAAGGTATGATTATTGGGGAAAATACTCGTGAACTTGATATGGACGTAAATCCATGCAAGAAGAAAAATGTTTCCAATATGCGTTCTTCTTCTTCTGATGAAGCTATTCGCTTAACTCCACCTCGTCTTTTAAGTCTTGAACAGGCTCTTGAATTCATCAACAAAGATGAAATGGTAGAAGTTACTCCAGAAAGCATTCGTTTAAGAAAAACTATTCTTGATAAATCTCAGCGTGGACGTTTACGTAAAAACGCAAAATAATTTTGAGTATAGTATATAATGTGTTAGAAGCGACATTTATATGTGTCGCTTCTTATCATATTTATGAATTTATTTGATTAGTTAAACAATCAAATAAATTTTATGAAAATAATATTTATTACAGTTTTTTGCAGGATTTTTTTATTTTATAGAGAATTGTTCTAGTATGGGTTTATTTTAATTTTATATAAAATATATTTATGGGTTATAAAAGGATATTTGAGGTGAGATTATGGCGGATTTTTTATCAAAAATTACAAACTTCTTAATTCCTGAAGAAGTAGAAGAAGTTGAAACAAAAGCTGATGTAAAACAAGAAAAACAGCAAAAAGTGGTAAAAGTAGCTCCTAGCGTTACACGTGTAGCAAATGGCCCTGCTATTTATACAAATACAGCTGAAGCTACAGACAATGCATCTTCTAATTATGAAGATAATAATCGTCCTAGTTTGAAAGTATATACACAGCCAAATATGAATGTACTTGTATTTGAACCTACTAATTTCAATGATACAAGAATTGCTGCTGATGCTTTAAAAGCTTCTAAAGCTGTGCTTATCAATTACGAAAAAATTGAACAAAGTGAACAAGTTCGTATTTGCGATTTTATGAATGGTGCTTGCTATGTATTAGATGGTTCTGTAAAAAGAATTTCTGCAAAAATGGTATTATATGTGCCAAATGGCGTATCTATTGAAGAAATTATTCCAGCAAAATAAAAAAAGACATCTATGGAAATGGAAGTTTATGAAACTTATCATTTTTTATAGATGTCTTTTTATTTTAAACGGTTATGGTTGTAAGATAATCGAAAATATCTGCTCTAACAGGTGTATCTAATTTATAGAGAATTTTAAAACCATTATATTTAGGTGCAAATTCTGGATTGCCTTGGGCTGTGATTTCACCTAAAAAATAAAATTCTTTAGCTTCTTTATCTTCACTAGGTTTGCGTACAAATAAATATAATTTATTTTGTTCTTCTTTGGCATTATATATATGTTTAGCATCACTAGAGTCTAATTTTCGATTGCTTTTGGAGTAGGCTGTAATCAAGGTATTGCTTAAAAATTCATTAGTATAATCTACTCTTTTTTTATCTGGCGCTATATAATTGATAAATACTGGCATGGTATGTGTTGTTTTTTCATAGAAATAACCAGCCATGGCATTAGGATTTATTTTTTGAGGCCAATTTAATAGATAACAAACTTCTTCATAAGTGTATTTTTGATATAAAACAAGATTAGTATTTTTGTATTTATTTTGATAGTATTTTTGATATCTTTCTAAGGCAAAATCGAGAATTTCATTTATTTGAAAATAGAACTTTTCATCTTGTAAAGCTGATTTAAAAATATCACTGATGATGTAATCATTATCATTTTCTTTGATGAAAATGCAATTACTAAATTTAGCTTGCTCATTGCTAATAGTAAATAGATTAGTTAAATTGCGTATTAATGAAACTTTTATTTGCTCAGTAAATTCTTGATGGTATTTTGTAATTAAGATTTGCTTTATATCCATTAATAAATGAGATGTATTTTTTAATAATAATTTTAAAGCTATGAGTTCATGAATTCTTTTGCCTTTAGCAAAGCGATATGAGATAAAATAAAGAATTTCTTCTTGAATTGTATTAAATCTAATTGTGTAATCTTTATCGTATTTTTGCAAGAAATTATGATATGTTTTAAATTTATCAAGGAATTTTAAAATATCTATACTACCAAACTGGGAAAAATCAAAGATAGAAGGAATTTTTCCTAATTTTTGTTTTAATTGTAGATATTCATTTTTCAATAAGGCTGTATCGCTTAATTTGGCACTATCAATGGCTTGATAGATTTTTTGACGAGCTATTTTATCAAAATGAATGGTAGAAGAACCAAAGATGAAACGATTGCCTTCTGCTACATAATGACGGATATTATCTTTATTATAAGAAGTATCACCAGATAGAGCTATTGGTATCATAAAGTTATTTTGATAGTTGCCGATAAAGTCAAGAATTACTACATAATCTTTTTGTGGATATTTGCGAAGCCCACGACCTAATTGTTGAACGAAGATAATGGCTGATTTTGTAGGTCTGAGCATGATTATTTGATTTATAGCAGGAATATCAATGCCTTCATTCATAATGTCTACAGTGAATATATAATCAAGACCTGTAGAGCGTTCTTTTTGTTCTAATTTATGAATGCCATTAGTTCGTGTTTCTTGACTATCTTTACCTGATAGAGCAATGGTATTAAATCCTCGCTCATTAAATTTTTGTGAAAGTATTTGGGCTTCTTCTATTTGACTACAAAATATTAAACCGCGCAGACGTTCTCCACTGAAACCATAGTATTTAGATTGATTGATAATATGTGTTACGCGAGCGTCTGTAGTTAAATCGTTAAATGTTGAATTATCATTGATTTCTTGATCATCAACTGTGATATCAGTAATGCCAAAGTAGTGAAATGGGCAAAGTAAATTTTCTTGCATAGCTTGATTTAAACGAATTTCATAAGCTATATTATGGTCAAATAATTGGTAGATATCAAAACCGTCTGTGCGTTCTGGTGTCGCTGTCATACCTAATAAAAATTGTGGTTGAAAGTAATTTAAGATTTTTAAATAACTATTAGCACCAGCTCGATGAGTTTCATCAATGATTATATAGTCAAAATGTGTTGGTGTGAATTGAGTTAAATTTTCTTCTTTGTTTAGCATATTTATGGTAGCAAATAGATAAGGTTTATGAAAATCTTTATGGTTAGCTGATAAAATACCATATTGGATATCTGGTATTATTTTGGCAAAAGTTTTACAAGCTTGTTTGAGAATTTGTTCGCGATGGGCTAAAAATAATAAACGTTTAGGATTGGCTTTTTTGACAGCAAAGGCACTTAAATATGTTTTTCCTGTGCCTGTGGCAGATATCAATAATGCTTTATGTTTATTATCTTGTTGTAATTTTGCTAATGCTGTTAATGCTTCCTGTTGCATTTTATTAGGAGCAATATCATTAGTAGAGATATTTTCTTGAGCTGTAGCAAATTGTCTTTTTAATTTTTGTAAAGAATGATATTTAGTAGCATATTGTTTAAGCCAGATATCAGTCAAAGGCAGGGATTCTTGCCACATTTGTTGAAATTGAGATAATGTATTGTTGATTAAAGCACCATTTGCTAAAGAATTTATTTTTAGGCTCCATTCTTTATTTGCTTTTAAGGCTGTTTGCGTTAAATTATTACTGCCTACAATTAAAGTGTAATAATCATTTTGTTCAAAGATATAGCCTTTGATATGGAAATTTTCTTTAGTATAAATGCGAATATTTAAATTAGGATATTGTTGCAATTCCTGTAGAGCTTTTGGTTGATTAAAATATAGATAATCAGTGGTTAAAATATTGCCAGTGATGTTTTTTTCTTGAAGTAGCTTTAAACATTCTTTAAGACAAATTAAACCACTTTGAGTGATAAAAGCTATGGCAAAGTAAAATCGTTTACAAGTTTGTAATTCCTGAAGTAGTTCTACTAATAGATTAGAGCCACTATTGTAATCATTATAGATTATCTGTGGTTGTAAATCAGGTAAGGAATTAATTTTATCATCTATAAGAGCGCTAGCAAGACTTTGTTGGAGTTCTTGAGCTAAATAATCTTGTGTTTGCATAGAGTAACCTCATAATTTTATATTGAATTTATTGATAAAAAAGGCTGAGTTTAAATCTATAAAGGATTTTAAACCCAGCTTTTTATTTTAACGTAATATATATTCAGCTAAAATAGCTTGTAGTTGATAAATATTTAAATTTTTATCAAATTTTTTGCTAATAGGCATATCCATACCAGCGACATATATTTTTAATTCAGCATCTAAATCAAAATGACCAGCTGTTTCAATGCTGAAATGTCTTATACTTTTATATGGTATAGAATGATATTGTGTTTTTTTACCTGTAATACCTTGTTTATCTACAAGGATAAGGCGTTTATCGGTAAAAATAAATAAATCACGAAAAATTTCATAAGCCTGTTGAATGTTTTCGCCATTAGCTAATAATTTAGCGTAATCTTGGCGGATATCATCAAGATTTGCTTTAGAGGCATTGCCTAAAAGATTATCAAATAATCCCATAAAAATTCCTCCTATACTTATATACATATTTTTATATTATAAATATTTATATAATATAATTCTGTGTATCAAGGAAGAATACCTTTATTTATTGTAATACCAATCGCAATCATCATGATAAATCATTTGTTTGGTCATGCCACCATCAACGACGATATCTTGACCAGTAATAAATGAAGATTTCTCACTGCAAAGAAACATCACAGCATTTACAATATCTTTTGGTACACCAACACGATTTACTAAATGTTGAAGTTTATCTGCTGAGGAAAATTCACTATTCGTAGTATCTATCCAACCAGGAGAAATACTGTTTACACGAGCTTTTCCACGCAATGTAACTGCCATAGCATGAGTTAGTGAAGAAATTGCTCCTTTAGCAGCAGTGTAACTTTCAGTATCTGCTTGACTCATCAAATGACGGCTAGAAGAAATATTTACGATGCTAGCATTGTCTTGAAGATGGTTCATAAATAATTTAGTAAGCATAAAAGGAGCTACAGCACCAACTTTTAGTACGTAGAGAAAATCTTCATAAGAAGCAGTAGCTAAGCCACCTTTCATAAGGCAAGCGTTATTGACTAAATAATCTATTTTTGTATGTTCATCAATTACTTTTTGGGCAAATTGCGTCAATATTTTTTCATCAGCAATATCGCCAACAAAATAATCATTAGGTAAAACATCAATAGTACATACTGTAATATTTTGAGCTTTGAATTCATCACAAATGGCTTTGCCAATACCTCTAGCGCCACCAGTAACAACGGCAACTTTATTCATATAGTTCTCCTTTAATTGATAGCTGAATAAATAGTATATAAAGCACTGAATAATAACATAACGAAGACGAGTCGATTAAACATTTTTTGAGAAATATAAGGAAATAATTTATTACCTAGCCATAAAGCGATAAAACAGAATGGAACGATATAAATACTTTGTTCAATAGCAAATGAAAAATCTTTTCCTGCTAAGTAAAAAGCAAGGATACCTAGGTAGTTAATAATAGTAAAATAAGCAATACAAGTGGCACGCAAAGAAGTTTTATCACGATTAGTAGATGTTAAATAAATAATAAGCGGTGGACCACTCATACTGGTAGAAGTATTTAAAATACCAGATAGACAACCAACAACACCAGTTTTACAGGAAGTTTCAGTCAGTTGTTTACGATAAATTTTGGTAAGAAATAAGAATGATAAAATAACACAAGCAATGAAAATTTTTAATCCTATAGTAGGCACAAATAGATAGATAAGAATACCAATAGGATGACCTATTACTGAACCAATCAGCAATGGTTTTAGAAAATGCCAATCAATATTATCTTTGACAAAAAATACAAAAACAGTATCAAGAATGACAGATAAAAATTGCAAAAGTACAACGACTTCTTTGGCATCATAGACCATTAAAAGCAATGGCGTAGAAACAATCGCAAATCCAAAACCCGTCAAGGATTGAATTAATGTAGAAATAAAAGCTATACCAATAGCTAATAATAACGAAGTATCAGAAAATATCTCCAACATAAAAAATCGCCCACTCATAAGAGATTATTCATTTTTCTTTTATTTAAAAGAAAAATGAATCAAAAAGAAAATATGCCCGCAATATTAGATTTTACTTTGGCAAAGATGAAATCATGTCTACAACGCTCAAAACTCGCTTCGCTCAGACAGTTGGACTAAAACCGTATCCATGATTTCATCTTTGCCAATAGCTTTTAGCTACCGTAAAATCTACTAACGCGGGGAATTTTGGTATTATTAAAAAAACAATTATAAAATAATAATTTGTAATTTTTATTTTCCGCATTATAAAATTTTAATGGTAATCGCAAGATTATTGAAAATAATTATCACTGAATACGGTTTTAGTCTGAATGTTTGAGCGAAGCGAGTTTCTAAGCGTTGTATGAAGTGATAATTATTTTCAAAATTAAAATTTTATCTGCGGTGATTTCTTTCGTTCGTTTCTTTGGCATCAAAGAAATGAATAAATCCCTATTTTTTGTCAGTTAATTCTAGATAAGGGATAGCGTTTAGGTTGCTATCGGCAAAGTCTCCTGCTTGGGCTTGGTAGTAGCCACGGCAGGCTATCATGGCAGCGTTGTCTGTGCATAAAATTTTGCTTGGGTAGTAAAATTCTAGACCGTTTTCTTTGCAGGCTTTTTGGAGATGTCCTTCTAGGGAGCTATTTGCTGCTACACCACCGGCAAGTACTAGTTTTGTCATGTTGGTTTGACGAGCTGCTTCTACAGCTTTATGCACTAAAATATTAACTACTGATTTTTGGAAGGAAGCGGCAACATCAGCTTTGTTGATTTCGATGCGTTTTGCTTTCATATTGTTTAAATAATTGAGCACAGCTGATTTTAAGCCACTGAAGCTAAATTCATAGTTACCTTTTTCATTTAATGCCATAGGAAAATCAATAGCATCAGGATTTCCTTCTTTAGCTAATTTATCAATTTGAGGGCCACCTGGATAAGGTAATCCCATTACACGAGCTACTTTATCAAAAGCTTCTCCAGCTGCATCATCGCGAGTTTGTCCCATTAGGGAAAAATGATTGTAGTCTTTTACATGAACTAGGGAAGTATGTCCACCGGAAACTACGAGAGCCATAAATGGTGGTTGGAGTTCAGGCGTGGATAAGAAATTGGCGAAGATATGACCTTCTAAGTGATTTACGCCAATTAGTGGTTTATCTAAAGCAAAAGCCAAAGTTTTAGCAGTAGATACGCCTACAAGTAAAGCACCTACTAATCCTGGGCCATATGCTACAGCAATGCGATCGATATCTTTTAAAGTAACATTTGCTTTATGAAGTGCTTCATCTAAAACAGGCATGATATTAACAATATGTTTACGAGAGGCGATTTCAGGAACGACACCTCCGAATTTTTGATGAATTGGAATTTGAGTAGAAATTACATTAGCTAGTATTTCTCTGCCACCACGTAAGATAGCAACAGAAGTTTCATCACAACTAGATTCTATACCTAAAGTCAATGAATTATCTGTAGTAGTCAAATTTTTATTCCTCCTCTAATTTTTATTAAATAATTTATTATAAACCTAAAGCTTGTTTAGCTAATTTGTCAGCAAGTTCATTACCTAATACTCCTGTATGACCTGCTACTTTTTTGAAGGTTACTAAATGTAAATATGGTTTCATAAATTCAGCATATGCTTTGGTCAATTCTTTATTTGTTTTCCAATTGCCTAAAGCCCATTCAGATAAACCAATATAATCATGGCAGATTACAATTTTTTCATCATGAGCAATAGCCCATTTGGTAGCTTCCATAGCGCCTTGAATTTCTCCAGCTACGTTATGTAACTCGCTAGCATCTATGGAAGTGCCTTTTCCGTTGAAAGTATCTATTAATTTACCTTTATAAAAAATAGCCATACCCCAGCTATATTCACCATTTATATATGAACCATCTACATAAATATAATAACGATCATCATCTTGTTCAGAAATATTGACAGATGGTTTATCTTCTAAATAGTTTTGAGCTTCTTCTTTTGTAGGAAAAGATTTAAATAATGCTCCTTTAAAACCTTGTGTTTGTTTTTGACATTCAGCCCAAGTAGTGAATATTCCTGTTTGATAACCTTTTTTTACTGCGTAAAATTTTTTCTTTGTAGCCATATGTCCTCCTTTACAATATGTTTTATTATAGCATTTTTGTTTTATTATAGCTATTTTAATTAAAAATAGTTAGATTTTATTTATTTGTTGTTGCTTTCTATAATTTGTAGGAGTAGTGCCAACTATACGTTTAAATTGTTTAGTAAAATATGCATTATCATCAAATCCTACAGATATAGCCACTTTATTAATAGAAAAATTTGTGTATGTTAATAATTCTTTAGCTTTTTGTATGCGTATGTGCAAGAGTAGTTGTAGTGGACTCAAGCCATATTTATTTTTCACGCAACGAATTATATGTGTAGGATGAAAAGCATATTCATCAGATAGTTTTTTTAAATCGAAGCTTTCTGTATAAAATAGAGAAAAATGTTCATAAATTTTTTCTGCTACATTTTTGGTATTTGGCTCATGAATATCACAAAGAATACTTAGAATGGAAAAAAATAATTGTTGGCTCTTTAATTGAGAAACAGTTGAAGAATAGAAATCTTTTTTGGGTTTAGTTTTATCAATTTTTACTTGAACGATAGTATTCATATATTCAGCCATTTGAGATTGTTGTTCGGCTGTTAGTGAACCATGTTGAGGTAGTGATATATGGAAAGGTTCTTTAGTAAATTGATAATTTGCCTTTTGTTTATGGTTTTTATCATAGATAGGTTTATCCATATATTTGAATTTACCAGTAGTATAAAAATGTAGCCAAAAGAAATCTGTAGCTTCATCACAACATTTATATCCTTTGTGTAATCTATTTGGTGGCAAAATCAAGAATTCTCCTTTTTTGAGAATATATTTTTGAGAATTTTCTTCTAAATACAGCTTGCCAGCAGTTACAAATATTAAATCAAATGTAGAAGGCATGATCCTTCTTAAATGTAAATCACCTACTCGATATAATGATTTACCTCCTACTATTAAATGAGGTAAAGGTGGACAAGTAAAAATAATATACAAAAAATCACCTCAAATATTAATTTTATTATACTAATAAAACTTGAAATTAAGCATAATATTGATGTTTATTAATATTATACTATATATTTTTTTATTAGTTATGATAATTTTATTATATTATTTATGCTAATATTATACTATTAAATGTTAATTTTATTTATTTAAAGTTTTCAAATAATTATATAAAATATAAACAGTTAAAAGTTACGTGACTAAAAAAAATAAGGTGGTTTTAGATATGAGTAATAATCAAATTAATCATAAAGTACCATTATCTGGTCGTTTGAGTTATGGCTTGACTGATGGATGCGGAAATTTATTATATTGTATAATAGGTTCTTATTTATTGTATTTCTATACGGATGTTTTTGGTTTATCTGTTGCTACAGCTGGAGCTATTTTGTTATTTACTCGTTTATTAGATGCTATAGATGCTCCAATTTGGGGCTTTATTGTTGACCATACTAAATCTAAATATGGACAATCTAGACCATACTTTTTATGGTTATGTGTACCGTTTGCTGTATTTATGTGGCTTACATTTACTACACCAGCTTTATCAGGTACAACAAAAATAATTTATGCTGTAGTTACTTATATATTAGCAGGAATTTTTTATACGGGGATACAAACAGCAATTACTTCAATATTACCAAATTTAACTCGTCGTCCAGGTGAGCGTGTTATATTAAATACATTTCGTATGGTTGGCGGTAATATAGGAGCATTTATTTGTATGACTTTTACGTTACCGTTAGTTGCTTTTTTTGGTGAAGGAAATGAACAAAAAGGATTTTCATATACATTAGCATTTTTTGGTATTATTGCTATTGTTTTATTTATAGTAGCTTTTAAGAATTTACGTGAAGTTAACGTAGAGAAAATAAAAAGTATACCAATAAAAGATAGTGTAAAAGCTATAAAAGGTAATTGGCCATGGATATTGGTTGTTATAGCTAATTTGATTTTTTGGATAGCATTAACTATACGTTTATCCACTGTAGTATATTATTGTCAATATTATTTAGGAGATAAGAGTTTAACAGTATTTATAAATGGAATAATGTTGGTTCAAGTTATAGGTATGATTTCTATTCCATTATTAGTAAAAAGATTTAATAAATATGGAACAATGATTTTAGGTTTTATTTTAGTAGCAGGTGGACATATTGGTATTTTCTTTGTAGGCACTAATATAGAATTAATGATTGTTTTTTGGATTATTGCTTCTTTAGGGCAAGGTATAGCATGTTCAATGCCATTTGCTATGCTTTCAGATACAGTTGATTTTGGAGAATGGAAGACAGGTATTCGTGCTAGTGGATTTTTAACAGCTATAGGAAGTGCATTTTGTATCAAAGCTGGCTCTGGTATAGGAGGTTTTATTCCAGCAGCTGTTATGAATTTATTTGGTTATGTGCCGAATGCAGTCCAATCTTCAACAGCATTATTTGGTATACAATTTGTATTTACATGGCTTCCTGCAATAATTTTCTTATGTGGAATTATTCCAATGCTTTTTTATCGTAAATATGAACAAAATGAAAATAATATTCTTTTAGATTTAGCAAAAAGAAATAGTTAATAAAAAAATAATAAATGGAAATAAATTGTTGAGGAGATTTATTATGTTTGAAAATAAAATAAAAATAACAGCACCATTTTGGCAACAATATATAAATTTAATCCGTGAAGAAATGCTACCTTTTCAGTGGTCAGTATTAAATGATGAAGCTGATATTAAAATTGAAAAAGAAAGAGATGCAGATCATATACCAGCGGAGAAAAGCCATGCTATTGAAAATTTTAAGATTGCAGCTGGAATAAGCAAAGGAAAACATTATGGAATGGTTTTTCAAGATAGTGATGTTTATAAATGGCTTGAAGCAGTAGCATATGCATTACATCAACATCAAGATGACGATTTACAAAAAATTGCAGACGGAGTAATAGATTTATTAGCAAAAGCACAACAAAGTGATGGATATTTAAACACATATTTTACTATAGAGGCACCAGAACGTAGATATAAACGTTTGTATCAAAGCCATGAACTTTATTGTGCAGGACATTTTATTGAAGCAGCAGTTGGATATTATAGTGTTACAAAAAATCAAAAAATATTAGATATTGCTTGTAAACTGGCAGATCATATTGATGATGTTTTTGGCAGTGAAGATGGAAAAATTCATGGATATGATGGACATGAAGAAATAGAATTGGCATTACTTCGTTTATTTGAGCTTACAAAAAATGATAAATATAAAAACTTAGCAAATTTCTTTTTATATGAACGTGGGAAAAATCCAAATTTCTTTAAAGAACAACAAAAGACAGATCCTTCAACTAAACCTGTAATTGAAGGTATGGAAAGTTTTAAACCGGAATATTATCAAAATCATAAGTCTATTTTGGAACAAGAAACAGCTGAAGGACATGCTGTACGTGTTATGTATATGTGTACAGGTATGGCTATGTTAGCTCGTTTAAATAATGATGAAAAGATGTTTGAAGCTTGTAAACGTTTATGGAAGAATATTGTTACTAAACGTATGTATATAACAGGTGGTATAGGTTCTACTGTTATAGGAGAAGCATTTACTGCAGATTATGATTTGCCAAATGATACAATGTATTGTGAAACATGTGCCTCTATAGGATTGATCTTTTTTGCAAATAATATGTTGAAATTAGATGTAGATAGTCAATATGCAGATATAATGGAAAAAGCTCTATATAATACAGTTATAGATGGTATGGCTCTTGATGGAAAACATTTCTTTTATGTAAATCCATTGGAAGTTGTTCCGCAATTAAGTCATAAAGATCCAGGTAAATCACATGTAAAAACTGTTCGTCCAGCGTGGTTTGGTTGTGCATGCTGTCCACCTAATTTAGCTAGATTATTGAGTTCTTTAGACGAATATATGTATACAGTAAAAGATGATGTTATTTATAGCAATTTATATGTAAGTAATAAATCTGATTTTAAAATTAATAATCAAGTGATAAGTATTGAAGAAATTACAGATTATCCATGGGATGGAAAAATTACTTTTAAAGTAAATAGTGAGGCAACATTTAAATTAGGTTTACGTATTCCTAGTTGGGCAAATAGATATTTATTTAAGTTAAATGGTAAGGAATTTACACCAAAAATAGAAAAAGGATATGCTATTATAGATAGAACTTGGGAAAAAGGAGATATAGTTATTTTTGATATACAAATAGAAGCTAATTTTGTTTGTGCAAATCCTTTAGTTCGTGAAGATTATGGCAAAGTTGCTATACAACGAGGTCCTATTATTTATTGTGCAGAAGGTGTGGACAATGGAGATAATTTGCATTTAATAACTATAGATACAAATAAGAAAATAAATGAGTATAAAGATAGTGATAGTTTAGGGGACATTGTAAAATTAGAATTAGAAGCTGAAAAATTAATTTTAGATAAGCAGTGGAATAATATTTTATATAGAAATATCATGGAAAAACAAGAAAATGTAGAGATTATTAAGTTGAAACTAATACCATATTTTTGTGCGTTTAATCGCGGTGAAAATGAAATGGCTATTTGGTTAAAAACTAAATAAATAAAGCTCCTTAAAAGTCAGTGGACAGCTTTTAAGGAGCTTTATTTTTATTTATATTATGCTAAAGTATCACCTTTAAAATTATTTTGGTAAGAAGATTTTATTTCTCCGCGAGAAATTTCACGTTCCCAGAGACCAACAACAACTGTAGCAATACAGTTACCAAATATATTGCAGAATGTACGAGCCATATCCATGATACGGTCTACACCTAAGATAATAGCGATACCTTCTGTTGGAATACCAAAAGAAGCAGCTGTACCAGCAATTACAATGATAGAAGCGCCAGGAACACCGGCTATACCTTTAGTGGAAATCATAAGTGTAAGTAACATCATGATTTGTTGAGTAAGACCAAAATCAATATTATACATTTGAGCTAAGAAAATAACAGCTAGAGAACTATATAAAGTGGAACCATCAAGGTTGAAGGAATAACCTGTTGGCATAACGAATGTGATGACATGTTTTGGTAAACCTAATTTTTCTAAACATTTCATGGCAAGTGGTAAAGCAGCTTCACTACTTGCAGTGGAATAACCTAATAATAATGGTTCACGTAAAACTTTGAAGATATGCCAGAAATTTAATTTAGTGATGATAGAAGCAATAATTGCAAGGATAATTAAGAAGACGATTATTGCAAAATAAAGTGAAAATACTAATTTTCCAAGAGGAATAAGCATTTCTAAACCGAAAGTACCAACAGTATAAGAAATCATAGCAAAAATACCAATTGGTGCAAAAAGCATAACATAATGTGTAACTTTGAACATTGCTTCTGCTACACCGCGACAACATTCAACAACAATTTTTCCTTTTTCGCCGATATGAGCAAGAGCTACACCGAAGAAACAGCTAAAGAAGATGATTTGTAACATATCGCTTTTAGCGCAAGCTTCAACAATGTTAGCAGGAATGATATTTAATAAGTGCATAGAAATACTGAAAGATTCTGCAGTAGCGGCAGCATTAGCTCCAGCAGAAGCTCCAATGGAAGGAAGAGAAACGCCAACACCAGGTTGAAGTACATTTACGACTACAAGACCAACAACTAAAGCTAAACTACTAGCAACTTCGAACCAGATGATGGCTTTACCACCTAAACGACCAAGTTTTTTGAAATCACCAGTACCAGCAATACCAATTATTAAAGTACTAAAAATAAGAGGTACAACGATCATTTTAATCATGCGAATGAACGCATCGCCTAATGGTTTTAATTGTGACCCGATATCAGGTAAAAAATAACCAAAGATAGCACCTAATACTAGCCCTAAAAATATTTGAGCTGTTAGATTAATGCGCAACTTTTTCATTAAAAAGACTCCTTTTTGAAATTTATTTTTTTGCATAAAAACTGATTATATATTGTTATTTTATGCAGTTAACATATTAACAATATATTTAAAAACATATTTATCATTATAGTAGTAATGTTATGTTAAGTCAATGTAAAATCCAGATAAAACATTGTATACATTGTTTTAAGAGTAAAATTAGTTTGAATATTTATGAATTAATAATTTGCATAAAAACTCTATGGATAAATTTTAAATATATGTTAAAATAAACAATATATTTAAATGAATAGGAATGAGATTAATGTTAACTTTAAAAACAGGTATAAAAGGACAAGCACAAGTTAAAGTGGTTGAAGAAAATACAGCGAAAATAATGAAAAGTGGAGCCTTGCCAGTTTTTGCAACTCCAGCGATGGTGGCGCTAATGGAAGAGGCTTCTTGCATGGCTTTAAAAGATTATTTGGAAGAAGGAGAAGGTACTGTAGGTATAAAATTAGATATATCACATATCGCACCAACTGCTTTAGATGATGTTGTAACAGCTATAGCTACTTTAGATAAAATAGAAGGTAGAAAATTAACTTTTATAGTTGAAGCAAAAGATACGCATAAAGTTATTGGTAAAGGAATACATGAAAGATTTATTATAAATAATGAAAAATTCATGAATAAATTACAAAAAAATTAATAATTAATAAAAAAGCTTTCTATTTATAGTTTGTACTAAATAGAAAGCTTTTTTGTTAGATTTATTTGCTATTTTCGGCTAATTCTTCTAAATATGCCCAACGTTCCATTAAATAATCTAATTTTTCTTGAAGAGCAGTTTCTTCTTTTGTTAGTTCATTTAATTTGCCATAATCAGAAGCATTTTGACTCATTTGAAGTTGTACTACTTTTAGTTTTCCTTCTGTTTCAGCAATTATGGCTTCAATTTCAGCATATTCTTTTTGTTCTTTAAAAGAAAGTTTTTTTACGGGCTCAGTTTTAATTGTGGTATTTTTAGATGTTTTTTCTGTATCAGAAATGGTGTTTTTTGTTTCAGTATTTTTTCCTTTTTCTAATGTAGCCAATTCTTTTTCTTCAACACCTTTGTAATAAGAATAGCCACCAGGATATTGACGAAGAGAGCCATCTTGTTGATAAACAAAGACTTTATCTGCTAAGCGGTCAATGAAAAAGCGGTCATGGGATACAAATATAATAGCACCATTAAAATTATCAATGAATTCTTCTAAAATAGACATGGTTTGTAAATCTAAATCATTTGTAGGTTCGTCTAGTAATAGAACATTAGGAGAACTCATTAAAACTCGCAATAGGAATAAACGACGTTTTTCACCACCAGATAATTTACTGATAGGAGTCCATTGTAATGTACCTGAGAATAAAAATCTTTCCATTAATTGAGATGCACTTAGTTGTGTACCATCAGCTAATGTTATGTGATGAGCAACTTCTTTGATATATTCAATAGGGCGAAGTCTTTCGTCCATATCAATATTTTTTTGAGCAAAATATCCAATTTTTACAGTTTGACCAATATTTACATTTCCTGTTGTTGGTGGCAAAATGCCAGCTATTATATTTAATAAGGTAGTTTTACCAGAACCATTAGGTCCTAAAATACCTATGCGGTCATTTCGTAAGACTGTATAAGTGAAATCTTTAATGATTGTTTTATTATCTACAGTATAATTTACGTTTTCTAATTCAATTACAGTGCGACCTAGACGAGAGCCTGCAAGTCCCATTTCAATTTTGCTATTATCAATATTTACTTTTTGATTTTTTACTTCTTCAAATCGTTGTATTCTTGCTCTTTGTTTAGTAGAACGAGCTTGAGCACCACGACGTATCCATTTTAATTCATTGCGTAAAAAGTTTTGACGTTTTTGTTCTGAAGCTTCTTCGCGTTCTTCTCGGGCAGTTTTTAATTCTAAAAATTGAGTGTAGTTACCTGTATAAACATAAGATTTTCCTTTATCTAGCTCTAAAATTTTGGTAGCAACAGAATCAAGGAAATATCTATCATGTGTTACCATGATTAAAGCACATTTCAATTTTTGAAGGTATTCTTCAAGCCATGCAATAGTTTCACTGTCTAAATGGTTAGTAGGTTCGTCGAGTAATAGTAAATCACATGGCTGAATTAATGCTGTAGCTAAAGCTAATCGTTTTTGTTGTCCTCCAGATAAGGTTTTTATTTGGGCAGAAAAATCCATAATACCTAATTTAGTTAAAATGGTTTTAGCATCACTTTCTAATTGCCAGCCATTTAATTCATCAATTTTACTAGTTAATTTAATGATTTTTTCTTGTAATTTATGATCATGAGGATTTTTTTGACTTTGAGCTAGAGTGATTTCGTAGTCATAAAGCGCTTGCATAATAGGTTGATTGCCCTGAAATACTTCCATTAGAATTGTATTTTCAGGATTGAAAATTTTATCTTGTGATAGATATTCAATTTTTATATTTTTGCCAGCGATGATATTACCACTATCTTGAGGAATAAGACCTGCAATAACTTTGATAAAAGTAGATTTACCCGTTCCATTGACACCAACAATACCTATTTTATCACCTGAAGATAGGCTGAAGTTTACATTTTCAAATAAGACTTTTTCTCCATAAGTTTTACATAAATTTTCTATTGTTAAAATCATAATAAAAACACACTCACTTTAAATGTTTTATTGTTTGTATATTATATCATAATTTATTTAGCTAAATAAAATTTTTAATTAAGTGAAAAAGAACAACATAGATACAATTTTTAGAAACATAAAACATTGATTTTATTTTTTATAAATATTATAATATTAGGCAAGAAAAGCGAAAACGTTTACAGATTTATTTGTATTGAATTTTGCAAAAAATCTTAGCATTTTTAATTTAGTTATTAATGCAAGAAATTTTTTAATTCAAGGAGGATAAAAGATGATTTTATTTAACCAAGAAACAAAGACATTTCATTTAAAAACTTCTAAAACAAGTTATTTGATGAAAGTCTTAGAAACAGGGCATTTACTCCATCTTTATTGGGGGCGTCCTTTAAAATCTGAAAATCTTGATTATACTGTACGTAGAAAAGATTGGTTTAGCTTTGTTGCTAATACAGATAATATAGATGCTTTCCATTTAGAGTCTAAAGAACAAGAATATCCTGGATATGGTTCTACAGACTTACGTAGTCCTGCTATTGAACTTGAATTTGCTGATGGTACAAGTGCTACAGATTTTAGATATGTAGATTATAAAATTGTTGATGGCAAACCTGCATTAGAAGGTTTACCTGCAACATATGTGGAAGCAGATAAAGAAGCTCAAACTTTAATTATTACATTAACTGATAAAGTAAAAAATGTTGATGTAGAATTATCCTTTACTGTTTTTGAAGAATATAATGCTATCGCTCGTAGTGTTAAAGTAATAAATAAAAGTGCTGATGATGTAAAAATTCAACGTGTATTGAGTGCAAACGTTGATTTTAAAGATAGTAAATTTGAAATGATTCAGCTTTCTGGCTCTTGGGCTAGAGAACGTCATATCATTCGTACACCACTTCGCATCGGTGGACAATGTGTAGAAAGTCGTCGTGGTGCAAGTAGCCATGCGCAAAATCCATTTATGGCTCTTGTTCGTAAAGATGCTACTGAAACAAATGGCGATGTTTATGCTATGAGTTTAGTATATAGTGGTAACTTCTTAGCTAATACAGAAGTTGATATGTATAGCAAAGCTAGAATGCAAATTGGTATCAATCCATTTGATTTCACATGGTTATTAAAAGCTGGAGAAGAATTCCAAGCACCTGAAGCTGTACTTGTTTACTCTAACGAAGGTTTAACAGGTATGAGTCATACTTATCAGAATTTATATGGTAAACGCTTAATGCGTGGTGTATGGCGTGATAAAGCTCGTCCTGTTCTTATTAATAACTGGGAAGCAACATATTTTGATTTCAATGAAACTAAAATCAAAGAAATTGCTAAACAAGCTAGTGAATTCGGCATTGAATTATTCGTTTTAGATGACGGTTGGTTCGGTGAAAGAAATAATGATGACCGCTCTTTAGGTGATTGGTTCGTAAATGAAAATAAAATCCGTGGCGGTTTGAAAAAACTTGTTGATGAAATCAACGGTATGGGCATGAAATTTGGTTTATGGTTTGAACCAGAAATGGTATGTCCTATCAGTAAATTATATGAAGCACATCCTGATTGGTGCTTGCATATAGAAGGTCGTACACGTTCTACAGCACGTCGTCAGTTGATTTTAGACCTTTCTCGTAAAGAAGTTTGTGATTATATTATTAAATCTGTGTCTGATGTACTTGCTAGTGCAAATATCGAATATGTAAAATGGGATATGAATCGTAATATGACAGAAATTGGTTCTGCTGTATTACCAGCAGAACGTCAACGCGAAGTAGCTCATCGTTATATGCTTGGTTTATATCATGTAATGGATGAAATTACTAGTCGTTTCCCTAATGTTTTATTTGAATCTTGCTCTGGTGGTGGCGGTCGTTTTGACCCAGGTATTTTATACTACATGCCACAAACTTGGACAAGTGATGATACTGATGCTATTGAACGTTTGAAAATTCAATATGGTACATCTATGGTTTATCCTAATGTTGCTATGGGTTGCCATGTTTCAGCAGTACCAAATCATCAGGTAGCTAGAATTACACCATTTGCTACTCGTGGTATTTCTGCAATGTGTGGTAATTTTGGTTATGAACTTGATTTAACAAAATTAACTGATGAAGAAAAAGCTCAAACTAAAGCTCAAGTAGCATTTTATAAAGAAGTTAGAGAACTTATCCAATTTGGTGATTTCTATAGAATTCAAAGTCCATTTGAAAATAATGAAACAGCATGGAGCTTTGTAGCTAAAGATAAATCTCAAGCAGTTGTAAGCTTCTTTAGAACTTTAGCAGTGCCAAATGATAATTTAGCAACTATTTGTGCTGTAGGTTTAGATGCTGATGCTATTTATGAAGATATGCGTACTGGTAAACTTTATGGCGGAGATGAATTAATGTATGTAGGCATTAATGTTCCAGATAAAGTTGTTGGTGGTATAGCTGAAGAAGGTAAAGAATTATTTGCAGGCATGCCAAGTCCTGTTATTGAAGGCGATTATGCTGCATTTATATGGCACTTCAAAAAAGTTAATAAATAATAAAATAAATTATATAAATGAATTTACTAGAGATTGAGATTTTATCAATCTCTAGTAAATAAAAGAGAAATGATTGAATATTTTTAATATTATTTTTATAGGCAAAAACTTTATTTTAAATAAAAATTTTATATTTTAGGAGAGAATTTATTATGTTTAACAAATCTACATTAACTATTACAACATCTGCTTTGGTTTTAATGAGTACGGGAGTAGCAGGAGCTGCTAGCAACCCATTTAGTGATGTTCCTCAAGATAGCTGGGCTTATGATGCAGTGGCAACACTTGCTGCTGATGGCGTAATTGATGGTTTCCCAGATGGAACATACCAGGGCAATAAAACAATGACACGTTATGAAATGGCTCAGATTGTAGCTCGTGCTATGGCAAAAGAAGATTTACAAAAAGCAGATAAAGCTATTGTAGATAAGTTAGCTGCTGAATTTGCAGAAGAACTAGATAATTTAGGTGTTAGAGTAGCAGACCTTGAAAAGAAAAGTGATAATGTAAAATTCACAGGAACAGCTCGTTTACGTTATGATGATGGCGATATCAATGCTACTAACCCAAAAGCTGATTGGGATAAAGATAGTGCAAGCCATGCTCATATTGAATACTGGATTAAAGGAAAAGTAAACGACAATTGGACAGGTGTAAGCCAGATTGAAACAGAATATAATATGAAATCCGATAGCATCACTGCATATGGAGATAAAGATATTCAAGTAAATAAAATATATGCAGAAGGTAATTTTGGCGATAGCATGTTAAAATTAGGTCGTTATGGAGAATTTTCTTCATATGGAAGAATTATCGATACTGAAATTTCTGGTGCAGAATACACATTTGAAGCTGGCGATTTATCTGGAGCATTAACTTATGGTAGATTAAAAGATAGTAGAACATTAGCTGGAACTAAATTCGAAAATAAATCAGGTGGAGAATATGGAGCATATCTTGGAACAGAGTATTCCTCTGCTAGATTGAAATATAATCTTAGCCCAGTAACAGCAATTGGTGCAACATATGGTAGATTAAATGAAGTAACAGTAGCAGAAAAAGGCAACAATTTCCAAGATAGTGTAAACTTCTGGGAAGCAGGATTTAATACAAAACTTGCAGATAATTTAACATTAATGGCAGCATATAGTAAATCTGATTTAGATGGAGTAACAGATAGTGTTGGCAGTGAAGTAGTAAATGATGGATGGTTTAGTGAACTTCGCTATAAACAACACAATCCAAGTGATGTAGGTTCCTTTGCAATCTTCACAAACTATAGAAATGTAGGTGCATTCTCAACAATAGATGCAACAGTAGACTATACTGAAAACGTAAGAGGATGGACACTTGGCTTTGACTATGTACCAATGGAAAATACAACAATAGAAGTATTCTACACAACAGGTACACAAGTAAATGCAACAAGTACAGAAGGTAGACAAGATGTAGATATCTTCCGTGCACAAATGGAATTTTATTTCTAATCATATAATTTATAAATCTAATATTTAAACAAAAAGGCTTATTACTTACAAATTGTTTAGTAATAAGTCTTTTTGTTTTGGAAATTAAAATCATGATATTAGATTTTAAATTTAATAGATAGTGTCTTTAATCATTTTTAATTAATAGAAATTAATTCATATTGAGGATTACCCATTTTTAAATCGCGCATAGCGGTCAATTGATGTAATCCATGACGCGATTCAATACGTTTTACTAAATCTTGATTGTTTGGTTGAGCATATACTAAATCAATAGAGGCTTGGTCTATAGCAAGTAAGTAATATACCAATATCTGAGATTGTAGGTTCAGCAGCAGATAATCCAGCGCAATCACAATCAATAGACATTCTGCGTAAAACATTAATAAAAACGATATGTTTGCCAAAGTAATCAATAACAGCTTTTGCTGATTCGGCCATATTTTCCATTAGACGCCCTTTACTTGGCCATCGTCCCCAGTCAGCAGGTTGATTATCAAATGAAACGCCATGAACCATTGATTTACCAATTCTACCATCAGCACAACCGATAGCGATATTTTTCATGGAACCACCATATCCACCCATAGCATGACCTTTGAAATGGGTTAATACAATCATAGAATCATAATTAACGATATTTTTTCCCATTGAAATTTCTTGAAAATGTTTGCCATTGCGTACAGGGAGCATAACAGTACCATTTTCATCCATTATATCTACAGGGCAAAAATCCCAACCATTAACTTTTAAGGTTTCTCGATGACTTTCGGTAGTATATCTATCACCTTTATATAAGGTATTTGTTTCAACTATATTGCTATTGGGAACATGTTGTTGAAAAACGCAAACCATATCTCTAGGCAAAATATTTGGACCATTTTTTTCGCCTGTATGAAGTTTTATAGCAGTTTTTCCATAAATACCTTCATTGATTAAGTTATATAATTTTAGCAGACTATCTGTATTAATTTGAGAAGAAAAATATACTTTGGCTTTAGAGCCAATATAATTGTCATTATTGATTTTGGTACTAGCTATTACTGGTGATTGAGCAAAAGAATGAGAAATATTATCCGTTAAGCCATAAGTTGCTGCTCCAATAACTGCACCACCGGCTACTTTGAAAAAATCACGTCTAGAAAATTTTTTCATAAAAATCTCCTCCTGTAAATGATTTTATTATTATTTTAATCATACATCTTGGAGTTTACTTTAGGTCAAGAAAATAATTTTATAGTAATGATTTTAAATGACTTTTAAACTGTATTTACCAAAACCTATTTGAATGCGATTTTCTTCATGTAAGACGTTTAACACTTCACGGATTTTATTTTCAGAAACGGAGAATTTATGAGCTAAGGAACGTCGACCAACAGGTTGGCGAAGTGTATTACAACGTTTGATTTCAGCAAAAATTTCTTCTTTTAAATCAATGATATCATTAGGAGTTTTAAAAATTTCAGATTTAATATCTTCTGGCAAATCACTGCTTTGAGGTGGTTCATTAGGGCAAATATTAGCTAGATATTCAACTACATTTTGAAGTTCACGAATATTTCCAGGCCATGAATAGTTTTGAAGACAAATTTTTATATTAGAAAAATATAATTTGGCATCTAAAGATAAAGGTTTATATTTTTTATAAAAATTATATGCAAGTGGTAAAATATCTTCTTTGCGTTCACGCAGTGCAGGCATTTTTATAGGAAGTACATTTAAGCGATAATATAAATCTTCTCGCATCAATCCAGCTTTGATATGTTCTTTTAAATTGTGATTAGTGGCAACAATGACGCGAACATCAATAGGAATTATTTTTATACTACCTACACGACGAATTTGACGTTCCTGAAGGACACGCAATAATTTCACTTGGAATGGCAAAGGGGCATCACCAATTTCATCTAAAAATAATGTTCCTTTATGAGCTGCTTCAAATAAACCCGAAGAACCGCCTTTTTTAGCACCTGTGAAAGAACCTTCTACATAACCAAATAATTCTGATTCTAAAAGTGTTTCTGAAAGTGCAGCAAAATTAATGGCGACGAAAGGTCCTGAACTGCGATTGGAAGCATTGTGAATACTTTGAGCTAATAATTCTTTACCCGTACCAGATTCACCTTGGATAAATACTGTAGAATCTGATTTTGCCATTTTTTGCGCGAGTGATAATACTTTTTGTAGTGCTGGACTTTTACCAACGATATGAGAAAAATCATAACGTGCAATATTTTGTTCTTGGTATAAACGACGACGTACTGATTCTTCAAGGCGATGAATTTCGGATACATCTTTTAATACAAATAATTTGCCATTATCGCTGTTTTTAGCATAGAGGGGAATTTCTGATATTAAAAGTTCATGAGAAGGCAATTTTAATATACCTTCTTTTCGAGGATTATTTACTGTTTGGAAAAAAGTATCATCTAAGAAATTTTCACTATCTTGCCCAATTAATTTTGTCGCTTTTTGAGCAAAGATTTTTTCAGCAATAGGATTAAAAACAGATATTTTATTTTCTTTATTGATAGCTATTAATCCATCATGAACATTATTGATGACGGTTTTAAATCTTTCTTTCATTTTGCTACTATCTTTTAATAATTTATTACCTGTTTTTATTAATTTAATAATATCTTGAATATATTTAGCTGATAAAATATTAGCAAATTTATCTAAAATATCAAAATGAGTGAGAATTTCAATGATAGAAGTGATATCAACTAAACGAGTTTTTATATCAATAATATGGTTTACAAATCCCGGAACATGTTCAGTTTCGCCAGGAGTAATAGCTATTTTTAATTTAGGATAATTGTCTATTCCAGGATAATAAGGATAATAGTTTATATGGTCTATGCCTAATGCTTGCAATAATAAAATAGTTTCTTCTGCACTATCTTTAGAATCATTAACTAATAATACATCACTATATTTAGGCAGTTTAAATAGTTTGCCAATTTCATGATAATTTATAGAGCGTCGTGCAATAATATAAGGTACATTTGCAGGGCGAAAATTAATTCTTTCAAATGCATATTCGCTGGAATAGAGGATTAAGTCAACTTCTAAGTTTGTTGGTGGAGGCGAAGATGAATAATAATATTTGATATCTACTGAGGAATAAAGAATATTACATAATTGTTCATAAATAGTATGAGCAGTATTATATCCTACAGAAATGATGACTAATTTTTTCATTTTATATTTATCTCCTAATGGGAATTTAATGGTAATTTATAATAATATACCCTATATTATCAAAATAAATGGTATTTATCAATTTATAAAAGGTTATGATTTTTAAGTGTTTCTTGGTTCTTCTATGTACAAATGTTTACTTGGCATGGAAATTGCATAATTATATTAGTGAAACTTTATATACTGATAAGGGAGGTTTTATTATGAACCCATTTAGTAATTCTTTTGAAAAGAAATGGACTTTTATTTTTTTATTTATGTATGTGTTAATAATGTTGCCATTTCCTTGGTATTATGCCACTGAATACATTCCTTCATTTTTGGGAACTCCGTTATTCATCTTTGGATGGATTTTTCATGGTTTAGTAGTTATTATACTCATATTTTTATGGTGGCAAAGTTGTAAAAAAAGACCAGAGTATAAAGAATTTGATGATGAGGAGTGATTTAAATGACACATTCATTAGATAATAATATTATTCCATTTTTAGCTGTTATTATTACTTATTTTGGTTTATTGACTTATATCGGTTATTATGCTACAAAGCAAACTCGAACTCTTAGAGATTATTTCACAATGAGTGGTAAGGCAGGAGCTTTGCTTAGTGGTCTTGCATATTTTTCAACTCAATATAGTATGAGTACATTTATGGGTGTGCCAGGAACTATTTATAAAGTAGGTTATGCTGGAATGTCTGTATCTGTGCCAGGTATTGCTTTTAGTATGGTTATTCCTGCTTTACTTGTTGGTAGAAGATTAATTCGTTTGGGTCATCGTTATCGTATGCTTACTATGGCAGATTACATATCTGATAGATATGAGTCCACTTTAATGCGTGCATTATTGGCTATTATTATGATTTTATTCTTAGTACCAATGATGGGAGCGCAAACAATTGGAGCTGGAATTATTTTTAAAACATATACTGGTGCTCCAGAATGGGTTGGTATTGTAGTCATGGGTATAACTGTTATACTTTATTGTATGGCAGGTGGTATTAGAAGTATTATGATTACAGATGTTATTCAGGGTATTTTAATGGTAGCAACAGCTGTAGTTACTTTCTTTGTATCTTTGCAATTAGGTGGAGGTCTTGAAGTAATTAATCAGCATTTAGCAGATACTGATATGAGTTTATTATCTCATCCTGGACAAAATAATTCTATGCCATGGCAAAATTATGTTTCTATGATCATCATGTGGAGTTTCTTTACAATTGGACAGCCACATTTATTTACAAAATTTTTCACTATGAAAAATTACAATGTAATGTTTAAAGCAGTATTATTGGGAACTTTAGGTATGTGGTTTTCTGCTACACTTATTGAATGGTGTGGTGTAACGGGTAGAATGTCTTTCCCTAATCTCACAGGAACAGATACAGACTTTATCGTACCTCTTATTTTACAAGCAGGCGTTCATCCTGTAATTTCTTCTTTGATGGTGGCTGGTATTTTCTCTGCAGGTATGTCAACTGTAAGTGGTGTATTAATTACTTCCACAAGTGCTGTAACTCGTGATTTATATCAAAAAATATTCAATAAAGAAGCTACAGATAAAGATGCATTTATTATGTCTCGTTATGTAACAGTTGGTTTAGGCGTATTAGCTATTTGTATTGGTATTTATAAACCATCTTCAATTTTTCAATTAGTTTTATTCTCTTTTGGTGGTTTAGGTATTTGGGCAGCTCCGATTTTAGCTGGTCTTTATTGGAAACGTGCAACAAAAGTTGGTGCATTTGCGTCTGTAATCGTTGGTGAAATCGTATATATTTTATTGACAACTACTTTTACATCTTTAACATTTGGTTTCAATCCATTAATCGTGGCATGGATTATTGCTATGGTGGTATTGATTGTAGTGAGCTTGTGTACAAAACCTGCATCAGCAGAAACAATCAGACGTCATTTTGATGATTTAGAAAAATGTTAATTTGATTTTAATGAATAAAGAAGGTATTAATTATGTATTTAGCACATTTAAATTGGCAACAAGCAAAAAGAGCTTTCGCAAAAGATGATTTAGTAGCAATTATTCCTATTGGAAGTACAGAACAACATGGCCCTGTAGGTCCTTTGGGAACAGATTTTTTAATTCCTGATTATTTTGCTAAACAGATAGAAAAACGCACAGAAGTTTTGATTGTGCCTACAGTTCCTTTTGGTATAGCTACACATCATGTGGAATTTTCGGGAACTATTGATATTGGTTTTGATGGCTTATATGCTGTTATTAAAGGTATTGTAGATGGTTTAAGTCGTCATGGCGTGAAGAAATTTGTATTTTTAAATGGTCATGGTGGTAATACTCCTGCTTTGGATAAAGTAGCATTAGAAGCGAATAAAAAAGGTTGTCTTTGCGCTCAGATTGATTGGTGGTCACTTGCTCCAATGCTCAATTCTGAATGGAAAGGTGGTCATGGTGATGGACAAGAAGTTTCCATGATTATGGCTATTGATGAAAATTTAATAAATAAAGATGATTTAATGGAAACAAAGGTAAATCATTTATCGGATAAATTAAAAAATATACATTTAAATGCAGTTGATTTTAAAGGCGCAACTATAAAAGTAATTCGCAGTGTAGATAAAGTGGTAAATAGCGGTGGCTATGGCGGAAGTGATTCTTATAGTGCAAATAAACAATGGGGCGAAGATATGAAAGTAGCTTTGCTTGATTATATTGTTGATTTTGTAAATGAATTTAAATCTGTAAAACTATAATTAGATAGGATAATTATTATGTTTAAACGCAGAGATTATTTTAAAGAAGATAGACAAAAACCATGGTCAATAAAAGATGAACCTGTTACTTGCGAAGCTTTAGCTGACACAGAAGCAAGAACATATCCAGATATGTTTGAAGCATATAAAAATTTTGCACAGACATATAATTTATCAAGGGATAGTTTTATCTTAACTAATGGCTGTGAAAATGCAGTGAGAATTATTTTTGAAGCACTTCGACCTAAATATGCTTATATTGAAAATCCTTCATGGGGTTTGGTAGAAGTACTGGCTAATGGTTTGTTATATCCTCGACCTGAGGAAACACCTGAAGAAAAGCGAATTTTTCTAGTAGATTATGAGTTTAAAAATGAAAAATTTGTTTTAGGGGATTATCCTTTAAAATTACCACAAGAAAATTCTTTGTTTTATGTTACTGATAAATATAATAATGTTTTTGAGCATGAAGTACTTCAAGATAGAAATGAATATGCTAAATATACTATTGTTGATGAAACTTATTCAGCTAAAATATTGAGAGATAGTAATAGAGAAATACCTGAAAATGTTTTTGTAATTGGTTCATATTCTAAGTTTTGTGGTGCGGGAATACGTTTAGGTTATATTTTATATAATCCTAAATGGAATAACTTAATGCAATTACTAAGAGAAGAATGTATTTCTAAATTAGCAGAAAAATATACAAGTATACACATGCCAGAAATGAATTTACCAGAATTTGATGGTGATTTTGTTTGTAAGTCTAATAATTATGTCGTAGTAAAAGCTGATAGTTATACAGGTGATAAACGAAGAATTAATCGAGTGTTTGAGGTTTCAGGCATAAAATTTTATAAATTAGGATTATCCTTAAAATGATTTTAATGGGAATTTTATATTTTAAGTTTTATAAAATTCCCATTAAGTTTTTATAATAAAACACAAAAGTACTTTTATATTAGATTGTTGTATCTATTAAATTGTTGGCACGAAAATTGCATATAATAAAATAGTGAAATATTTTATTAGGGAGAGATATAAATGGATAAACAGAAAAATAATGATGTAAAAATCTCTGTGCCATGGTATGGTTATGTAGTTTTTGTGTTGGCAATTTTATTATTTTCAGGGATTTTTTCTTCGTCTGATGGAGTTTTACGTGCTTTAGATTTCAATGTATTGAATGGTAGTTTTGGACAGATACCAACTGATAAGGCTATGAGCTTTAGAGGTGCTGGCGGTAGCGGTGCTAAAGATGGCTTTTTATTTGCTTTAGAACTTATTCCTGCTGTTATTTTAGCTTTAGGGATTGTAAATGTCATTGATGGTTTGGGTGGATTGAAGGCTGCTCAAAAATTAATGAACCCATTATTAAAACCTTTACTTGGTGTACCAGGTGTTTCTGCACTTGCAAATATTGCTAATATGCAAAGTACAGATGCTGCTGCTGGTATGGTTAAAGAATTAGTTGATGAAGGAAAATTAACAGATAAAGAACGTTCTGTTATCATCACTTATCAAACAAGTGGTAGTGCTTTTGTAACAAATTACTTTTCTTCTGGTGCTGCTGCTTTTAGTATTTTACTTGCACCAATTATCGTACCTTTACTTGTAATTTTTGTATTTAAAATTGTGGGTGCAAATTTAATGCGTTTATATTTTAAATTTATTGGACAATAAGTGAGGTAAGATAAATGAGCGACAATAAAGTAGAAGTTATTCAGAAAAAAACAATTTTGGATTTATTCATTGATGGTGCTAGAAAAGGTTTTACTATTGGTACTACTAGTTTGTTACCAAATGTAATGATGGCATTTGTAATTATTCGTATTTTAGATGTTACAGGTCTTTTACAATTAATTGGTGTTGTATTCCAGCCAGTAATGGGACTTTGGGGTCTTCCTGGTGAAGCAGCAACAGTTTTAATCACTGCTTTAATGAGTATGGGTGGTGGTGTAGGTGTAGCAATGAGCTTATATACTGCTGGTTCTTTAGATGCTATGCAAGTAACAGTGCTTTTACCTGCTATTTATTTGATGGGTAATCCTGTACAAAATGTGGGTCGTTGTTTAGGTATTGCTGGTGTAAGTACTAAACATTATCCTGCAATTATTTTAATTTGTGTAATTAATGCATTATTATCTATTTGGGCAATGCATTTTATTATGTTATTTTTACAATAAAAGAAGGTTGATTATATGAATACTAAAAAAACATTTTTCACATTATTAAAAAATGCACATGTAATTGCTCCAGAAGATTTAGGAGTTAAAGATATTTTAGTAGCTGGCGAAAAAATCGCTATGATAGGTGAAGGTCTTTCTTTACCAGCAGTATATGATTGCGAAGTAGTTGATTGTGAAGGTAATTATGTAGTACCAGGTTTTATTGATTCTCATGTACATTTAATTGGTGGTGGCGGTGAAGGTGGCTATGCTACTAGGACACCTGAAATCCAATTAACAGATATCACAACTTCTGGTGTAACTACAGTACTTGGTCTTTTAGGTACAGATGGTGTAACTCGTCATGTAGCTAGTCTACTTGCCAAAGCTCGTGGTCTTGAAGATGAAGGCATTACAGCATATATTTATTCTGGTTCTTATGAAATTCCAACACCAACAATTACAGGTAGTGTACGCAATGATATTATTTTGATTGATAAAGTAATTGGTACTGGTGAAATTGCTATGTGCGATCATCGTTCTTCTCAATCTCCAAAAGAAGCTTATCAGCAAATTACAGCAGAAGCTCGTGTTGGCGGTATGCTCAGCGGTAAAGCTGGTGTAGTTAATATGCATTTAGGCGATGGCGAAGATGGTTTAAAAATGCTTTATGAAATCACTAAAAATGGTGAAATTCCTAAGACACAAATTATTCCAACTCATGTAAATCGCAATAAACGCTTATTTAAAGAAGCTATTGAATGGGCAAAACAAGGTGGTATTATGGACATAACTTCTAGTGTTAGCCCAGAGTCCGGTTCTAGCCATTCTGTAAAATCCAGTGAAGCTGTAAAACAAGCATTAGAAGCTGGTGTTAATATTGAAAATATCACTATGAGTTCTGATGGCAATGGTAGTATGCCAATTTTTGATGAAGCTGGAAATAATATTGGCGTTGGTGTAGCAAGCCAGATTTCTATTTTAAATGAATTTAGAGATATGGTGCAAAAAGAAAATATTGCGATTACAGATGCTATAAAAATCATTACAAGCAATATTGCTAAATTCACTAAATTATATCCAAGAAAAGGTTGCTTAGCTAATAATAGTGATGCAGATATTTTAGTATTAGATAAAGATTTGCAATTACAACATGTGTGGGCAAGAGGCACTCATATGGTAGAAAATGGTAAACCTATTGTATTTGGTACTTTTGAAAAAAGATAATAGAAGATATGTAATAAAAAGTGGTAGAAAAAATCTACCACTTTTTATTTATTAATATATTTAAACATAATAATTTGATTTTGTTATTTATTTGATAGATAATAGATATAAATATGGATAAAGAGGTGAAAGCTGGAAACAGCGAATTTATGTTAAAAGCAGTTATTTTTGATTTTGATGGTACAATAGGAGACACTTTAAAATTAGTTATTGAGTCAATCAGAGAAGCAGTAAGTCCTTTTATAGATAGAGAATTATCTGATGATGAAATAGCAGATACATTTGGACCTATAGAAGAAGGTAGTATTTTAAAATTTGTAGATGAAAAAGACTATGAAGAAGCTTGCAAACTATTATATGATGCTTATGCAAGATTACATAAAGAAATAAGACCAAAACCATTTGCAGGTGTTGTGGATTTAATAAAATATTTAAAAAGTAAAAATCTCATTGTAATTTTGGCTACAGGTAAAGGTGCAAAAACTTGTGAAATATCTTTGAAGCAGTATCAAATGGAAAATCTTTTTGATAAAGTAAAAACTGGCTCTATAAAAGGTGGTATAAAACCACAAATGATGCAAGAAGTTATAGATGAATATAAATTATCAGCAGATGAAGTGATTTATATTGGTGATGCACCAACTGATATTGATGCAGCTAGACAAGTTGGTGTAAAAATAGTTTCTGTATTGTACGGAACAAGAATAGAAGAAGAAGCCGTAAAAGCTAAAAATCCAGATGCAATTTGTTATTCTATTGAGGACGTTAAAAAGTATTTAACTAGTTTGATTTAATAAAAAAATAAATTGGTAATTTTATTGTTTTAGAAAAGCAGATTAATTATTTATGATTATGTAAGTGAAAATATTATAATATTGTTGTTTACCACTTTTTCATATGGTTGATTATATCGAAAATCTTACTAATAAGCATATGAAAAACAAATAGAATTTTATAAATTTGTTGGGTTTAAAGATATAAAGAAGGAAAAATTAAATAAATAACGAATAATATTTTATGTATAATTTTATTGGGGTGTTTTTTATGAAAAGAATATTATTTTGTATGTGTTTGTTATTTTTTATTTTGTCAACAACAACGTTTGCTCATGTACGAACAGCGTCTGAACCAGAATGGGATGGGTATTATTCTCTTACTAATCAAACAGTTACTAAACCTTTTTGGGGAGGAGCAAGATTGCAGTATGGTTTTACTAAATATACTAATGGTGAATATACTGAATATTGGTTTAGATTAGATAAGAATAAAGATGAAGATAAGTTATTGCCATATGCAACATTAATAATTGATGATATATCTTATCCTATAGTAGCAGTAAAAGATCCTAATTCTAAATATACGGAAGCTGGATTGAGTTTAATAGATATTGCTGTTGGAACGCATGTTATGCAACAAGGAGTTATTAGATATTTTCCATTATCAAGCGATTTAATTGCTAAAATAAAAGTAGCAAAAAGAATACAATTAAAATTTGATACTGTTGACCGTATAAATCGCATAGCTGTTATTCCTAATGATTTACTTGAAGCTATGCAAATTACAATAGATACTTCATTTGAACAAATCAAAAATCAATGGCAGCCTAAAAATGATGATAATAAATAATATATAAGGATTAACCTAATTAAGGTTAGTCCTTATTTTTATGCTAGTAATAGTTTATTATAGAACCAAAATTTTTTCTTATCCCCATATTTATTATAAAGTCAAAGATACTAAAGAAGTTTTATTATATTTGTCTTAAAATTTTATTAATAAAAAATTAAATTTTTCTTGACAGGTATATTTTATTATTCTATAATGCAGATATGTAATAGATAAATATTGCATATAAGTTAATAAAAATAAAATATTGAAAATTAGGTGTAGCAATACTTAATAGAGAAACAGGTGTGATACCTGTGCTATCCCGTAGCTGTAATGCAGAGCGAGTCTTAACAATGTCACTGGGAAACTGGGAAGGCAAGACAAGCAATGAAGCAGAGCCAGAAGAACTGCCTGATTTTGTAGCCAAAAAAGTTACTGCGAGAGACGGTATGGTAATAAGTGTTTTATTTAAAACCTTTCTGTTTAAGCAGAAAGGTTTTTTTACATAAAATACAGAGAGTTATTTCATTATTATAAAATTCTAAGGAGAGGTTTTATTATGAAAAAATATATTCAACCTAAATTAAAATGTATATCTTTAACCGTTCTATTACATCATTGTTCTTGTAGACAAGGAGATGATCAAGTTTGGGTAGATGTTGTTCCTTATCATAAATAATTTAAAAATTTAAAATAATCAAAATTGTACTCTCTGTATTTTATAACTAAAATAAAAAAGAGGTTTTTATTATGTCAACAGATATTTATAAATTATTAACATACAAGAATCCTATTTTTGCTAATATATTATTAACATATAAATGTAACTTTAATTGTATCCATTGTTATCAAAAACCTATAAAATCCTCTACTAAAATAGAATTAAACACAAATAATTGGTTGAAAATATTAGATATATTAAAAAAAAATAAAATATTGGCTATTCGATTTACTGGTGGTGAAATATTTACTCGTACAGATTTTTATGAGATATATAGTTATGCATATAAGCATAATTTTAAAATTTCATTATCTACTAATGCTAGTTTGATTAATACTAAAATCATGGAACTTTTATTAAATAAACCGCCACATAAAATGTCTGTTACACTATATGGTATGTCTGATGATATTTATAAACAATTTACTAAAAAAGATGCTTTTTATAATGTATATAATAATATAATTTATTTGGCTAATAATAATATAAATATATTTGTAAAAATTATAGCCAATAAATATAATAAAAATGAGTTAATTAGAATGAAAACTTTTTTAGAGCAATATAATATTGATTTTTTTGTATATTTTACGTTAGAAAATTATTTAAATGGCAATAAATTTCCACAAACATTACAATTATCAGAAAAAGAAATTACTTTTTACCAAAAATACTTTAATCAACTAGATGAATATTTATCTTATAAGAAAAAATATTTACAAAAAGAAATTTGCAGTGTGGGAAATAATATTGTTAATATTGATCCATATGGTTATATGTATTTATGTGAATGTAGTCAAAAAAATAAGTGGTCATTATTAAATAATAGCTTTAATTATTGTTTAAATAAAATTAGAATAGAACGAAAAATTGAATTATGTGAAAATCCATATTGTATAAATTGTAAACTGAAAAAATATTGTAATATTTGTTCTCCATTAATAAAATATCGATATGGGAAATTGTGTAAACCACAAAAAGAATGTGCAAAAGCTGCTCAATTGAAGATATTATTGGAGAATGAATAATGTATAAAAAAATTATGTCTAAAGAAAATAGATTGTTTTTTAATATTATGTTAAAAAATAAATCTGATTTAATTTATATTATTATATTTAATATTTTATGTTTAATTTTAAATATAATAGAACCTTTATTTGCTCAGAGAATAGTAGATATATCTTTTCATATTAATGATTTAAATGAACTATTAGTACCAGCTTTTTTTTGGTTAGGAATATTTGTCACAAGATATATTTTATTATATTTTAATCATAAAATAACTTTAATTTATGAATTAAAAATTACTAAAAAAATAAAATTATATGTTTTTAATATCATTTTGAAAAAAGTTATGACGTTTTTTAAAAATAACTCTGCGGGCTATATTGTATCCAAATGTAATCTGGATATCTTAAATTTAAAAGGTATGATGCTTTCAAATATAATAATCGGAATATTATCATTTTTCGAAATAATAATTATGATTATATTGATGTTCAATATAAGTGTTTCGTTAACAATGATTGCAATTATTTTAGAGATTATTATATTATATATTCAATTTTCATTTCCATTAAAAAAATTATATAAAGAGCATAATGAATCTCTAGCTAACGTTGATAAAACTTTTCAAGATATATTAGATTGTATAAAATTAATAAAATCTGCTAATTCGTATAATTATGAAAGTCAATATTTTAATAAAGTATTAACAGAATATTTTCAAAAACGATATGATAGGGATCATTTTGATATAATTCGAAATAATATCACCAGTTTTTGTATAAATTTTATTTATCCTGCAATAATAATTATTAGTGGTATATTTATTTATTATCATTTAATAACAATTGGAGCAGTCATGGCATTTCTAATGTATTTTCAAAAAATTAATGCTCTGTTTAATAATGCATTTGCAATGATTCCTCTATTTAAAATGGCTGAAGTATCTGCTGAACGGCTATATAAACTATTAACAATTCCTAATGAATTTAATAATCTAAAATCACCTGAAAGTACATTTAATTTAAAAGGAAAAATTATATTTAAAGATGTAAATTTTTCCTATGATAATAAAAAAATATTAAATAATCTATCGATGACAATCTATCCAAATAAAATTAATGCCATTGTAGGGAGAAGTGGTACAGGAAAATCAACTATTATAAATTTGTTAATGGGATTTATTAAAGCTGATACAGGAAAAATATATATCAATGATAATCAATTATTTGTAAATCAAGATATTCAAAATATTCGTTCAAAAATAGCCTTTTTATCACAAGAAAGTATTTTGTTTCAACGCACAATTAAAGAAAATATTGAATATCATTTAAACAATAATAATATTAATATTCGACAAGTATTGGATGCGGTATATGCTAAAGATTTTATAGATAATTTACCTAATAGAATGCAAACTCTAATAGAAAATAATAGTAATAATTTATCTGGTGGGGAAAAACAACGTTTATGTTTAGCAAGAGAATTGTTAAAAAATGCCGATGTATATATATTAGATGAATCTACATCTTCGTTAGATACTTTATCTGAAAAAATCATATTAAAATCAATAAAAAAAATTGCTGAAAATAGTACAGTAATAATTATTACTCATAAATTAGCAAATATAAAAGAGGCTGATATAATTTATGTGATGGATGATGGACATATTTGCGAATATGGACAACATCAAGAATTAATGCATAAACGAGGATTATATTATAATTTATATAAACAACAAAATTAATGAAAGGATTTTTTTATGAATGAGAAATATATATTAAAAGATAATTTTGAAATTGTTTGTTATGATGATATTAGTATCTTAGTAAAAAAAGATAATAGTGATAATGTTTTTATGTTAACAGATTCTGCTAAGATATTGATAGCTAGATTAGATACTCCCAAAACAAAAAAAGAATTAGTAAATATTCTTAGAAAACAATATTATGTAGATGAATATACGGCATCTATAGATATTGAAGATTTTCTTAACAGTTTAATAAATTTAGATGTATTAAAAATATTAAAAAGTATGTATTAATGTTTATTAGGTTTGTTTATTGACCTCATAAAACCCCTTTTGAATATAATAATATTTATTATGAGTTTTATTTATAATAAATTATTAAAATTTGATTAAAAAACTGTTGACGTAGGCTTTTTTATCCTTTATAATGCAGAATTGTAATAGATAAATTTTACAAATGTACGTATAAACTTTTACAAATGTAAAAGTTTAATAATAATTGAATATAAAAAAATTAGGTGTAGCAATACTTAATAGAGAAATAGGTGAAAAACCTATGCTATCCCGTAGCTGTAATGCGGAGCGAGTCTTAACAATGTCACTGGGAAACTGGGAAGGCAAGATAAGCGATGAAGCAGAGCCAGAAGAACTGCCTGATTTTGTAGCCAAAAAAGTTACTGCGAGAGACGGTATGGTGAAAATTATAATAATATTAACACTTTTACCTTGTACTAAGTACGAAGATAAAAGTGTTTTTTTATAAGAAAGTGTAAACAAACCTTGCTCTATGCAAGGTTTTTATTTAAATATTTTTATGAGGTGAAGGCATGCTTTTTAATAAGAAAAAAATTTTAACATTGTCGATTTTATGTGCTATTAGTAGTACAAGTTTTATGCCTAGTACATATGCTCAAGAACAACCGAAAGAAAAATTAGATAACTATGAATTAGAAGAAGTGGTTGTTGAAGGCAAAAATAAAAGTGATGAAACATATGATGATAAATATATTCGTACTGGCGGAGATGTTGATGTCATAACTGCAGAAGACATTGAAAAACATCATTATATCAGTGTAGCAGATGCTATAAAAAGATTACCTGGTGTAGAAGTTCAAGATGTTGGATATAAAGCTTTTGAATATGGATATAGTAATTATCAAGCTTCTATTACAATCAACGGAGATAGTCGTGTATTAATTTTAGTCGATGGTAAAAGAATCAGTAATGAAGCGAATAGTTCTGTATCTGCAGAACATAATAAATCGCAGATTTTTGCTTTAATTCCACCTGAAAATATTGAACGTATTGAAGTAATCAAAGGTTCAGCTGCTATGGCTTATGGTAGTGATGCTACTGGTGGCGTTATCAATATTATTACTAAAAAGGGCGAATATAATTCCTCTACTTTAGATATTGGTTTTGGTTCTTGGGGCAAACAAAAATATAGTATTTCTAATGCTGGTAAAAATGATAAATTAAGTTGGATTGTATCTTATTCAAAAGATAAACGTGACGATATGAAATATGTGGATAGAGAATATAAAGAAAATCGCACATATTATAATAGTGGTTATGATGAAGATAATACTTTTATTAAATTAGATTATGATTTTGATGAAAATCAGTCTTTAGAATTAATGCATACTTATAAAAATACTTTTGGTTATTATCCTATTATGGCACCAGATTATAGTTCCAAAGCAGCTCTTGATGAAGCAATTGCCAGTGGAAAATTTAATCCTAATAATAATGGCTATGATAAATTACCGCAAGATGATCCTGCATGGAATCGTTATCATAGATGGTGGTATATATTCAATGCAGGAAGTTTTACCAAAAATCGTTCTAGTAACTATGATGTAAAATATACTTTTAATCACGATGATGGTATAGATAATTATATCCGTATTTTTAATAATGAAAATAGATATTATATGGATAGAAATAGACCTAAATTTACTGACTATACTAAATTAGATTATAAACAATATAGTTGGACTAAAGACCAAGCAAAAGGTATCAATCTTCGTTGGGGCAAAAAATTAAATGAAGATAATGTTTTATATACTGGTTTTGATTTTACTAATAGTACATTTACGGAACATTCATATGCTAGTTATTATCCAACAACAGGCGTATTTAAACATGGTAAATTATCCAATATTGAAAGAGATACTTGGAATGTATTTATTCAAGATAAAATGCAATTTAATAAATTAACAATTACTCCTGGATTAAGATACAATTATTATGGAAAAAATACAGGTTATAGTATAAGTAATAAAGATAAACGAACTGATTATGATACCGATTCATATTCTCGTTTAACTATGGGATTATTCACAAATTATGCTATTGACGATAATCAAAATATCTATGCTTCTTGGAGTCAAGTATATAATGCACCATATGCTCCAGACATCGCAAGTGCTGCAAATAAATTAGAAGCTGAAAAAGGTAATGCGTATACATTTGGCTATAGTGGACAAATCGGAAAAAGTAGTTTTGGGGCTAATTATACATTAACAAAATTTGATAATACTTTTGGTGCGTTCTCTGTACCAAGTGAGACAGATCCAGAATTATTTGAAAAGAAAACTACGAATATTGCTAGTGATATTCAAGCTATTGGTATTAATTATGGCTATAAATTTGATGATAATTGGAGTGCAAATTTAGCTTATAGTCATGCAAAATCTTCTATTGATAAAAAAATGAATACATCCAAAGATGCTTCTTATGAAGATTTAAGAAATAACTTACATTATAATAATAAATATAGTGCGTCTATAAACTACGAAAAAGATAAATTTAATACTGGTTTAGATGCAATTTTATATACAGGTATGGATACAAACTATTTTAGTGATAATAGTTTCTTAGTTTTAGATTGGCATGCTAATTATAAAATAAATGATAATTTAACAGCATATTTGTTAGTAAATAATTTAACTAATGAATGTTATGAAACTAAAGCTGTGGCTAAAGAAGGTATTGGAGCTTTACCAATGGAAGGTAGAAACTTTATGATTGGGTTAAATTATACTTTCTAAGTAATTTTATAAATAACAATTTTTATTTTAATAGTTTTTAGGAATGCGATATGCATTCCTATTGCTATTTGTAGAGGTGATACTTTATATGTATAAATTAGTACTTATTTGTATATTTTTAATCTGTTTTTGTACAGGTTGTGGCAATAGTTTACAAGCTACGAATGAGAATTCAAAACAAAATTTAACGATTCAAAATGGGGATAGAGAACTTACTTTTTCAGCTCAACCAACTAAATTAGTTACCCTTCGACAACATATTACAGAAACTGCTTTAGATTTGGATTTAGATGAATATATTATTGGTGCATCTGAGGCGATTGACCCGCCAGTAGTAGAACATTTACAAGCAAGATATAATAATTTACCTATTATTGCAGAAAAATATCCTTCACCAGAGGTATTATTTTCGTATGAACCAGATATTATTTGGGTGGATAGAAAATGGGCTTTTGTTAAAAATCAATTAGGTTCTATGGAAAATATTGAAAAACAAGGCATTAAAATTTATTTAAGTGAAGCAGGCTTTCATGACAGTGCAAAATTAGAATATGTTTATAAAGATATTGAAAATATGGGTAAAGTTTTTAATAAAGAAGAGCGAGCTACTGAGTTAATCCAAGAAATGCAAACAAAAGTAAATAATGTTCAAGAAAGATTAGGTAATATTGATACCAAAGTAAAAGTGTTAGATTTTGATAGTGGTAGAAATAATATGGCTTTTGTTGGCTGTCATTGTATGGCAGATGATTTAATTTCTTTAGCTGGTGGCGAAAATATTTTTAAAGATATAGATAAAGAATGGGCTAGTGTAAACTGGGAAGAAATAATGAAACGTAATCCTGATATTATTATTATACATGAGTATCGAGGGGTTAGTGGTGCTAGTAAAATAGAGGCTTTACGTCAAAATCCACATTTACAAGAAGTAAATGCTATTAAAAATAATCGTTTTGTAATAATTAATTTAGATGAAATTTATGAGGGTACACGAAATGCCGAAACAGTTGAAAAACTTGCTAGAAGTTTCTATCCAGAAAAATTCTAAAAAATATATTATAATTTTTTTCTGTTTACTAATTTTATTAATTAGTATCTGGATATCTTTACAATTTGGTGCTTTAGATATTAAAAATAATAAAATTATAGATATCATATTATATCATTTAGGCTGGAATGAAACTATTTATTGGACAAAAACAGAATCTTTGATTATTTGGGATATGCGATTACCAAGAATTCTTTTGGCTTGTTTTGCAGGTGCTGGTCTTGCGGTATCAGGTGTTGCTATGCAAGCCGCAGTAAAAAATCCTTTAGCTGATCCGTATATATTAGGTATATCTGCTGGAGCTTCTACTGGTGCTACAGCTGTAATTGCTATAGGGTTTATCGATATTACTAAAGAGTATGCTGTGTCTATTGGTGCATTTACAGGAGCAATTACTTCTATGTTAATTTTATTTTTATTAAATAAACAAAATAGAGATAGTGTACGTTTGTTATTATCAGGGTGTGTAATTGCAATATTATTTTCTTCAATTTCTAGTACAATAATGTTTATGGCTAAAGATAAAGATAAAATTAGTAGTGTAGTTTTTTGGTTGATGGGTAGTGTAGCTGATGCAGATTGGTTGATGGTTGGTATGGTTTTTATCGCAGTCATCATTGGTGTATTTATATTAATGCTATATCATCGACAATTAAATGCTATGCTTTTAGGTGAAGAAACAGCACATACATTAGGTGTTAATATAAACAAATTACGTTGGCAATTAGTTATTTTAGTTGCTCTTATGATTGGTATAATTGTTGCTTTTTGTGGAATGATTGGTTTTGTTGGTTTTGTTATTCCACATATTGTTCGTTCGATTTTTGGTGCTAATCATAAATTTGTTGTTCCTATAAGTGCTTTTATTGGTGCAATTTTTCTTATTTATTGTGATATTTTAGCTAGAACTATCGTTATTCCAGAAGAGTTACCTATTGGTATCATTACTTCTATATTAGGAGCACCGTTTTTTATTTATATTTTAGAGCGTAATAAATATATATTTGGAGGGAAAAAATAATGGTCTTAGAATTAAAAGATGTTGTTATTGATTTAGATAAAAAAACAATTATTGATAAGATTAATATTACAATTCCCAAAAATAAATTTGTAGGTTTAGTTGGTCTAAATGGTACAGGTAAATCCACAATACTAAAAGCAATATATGGTATAAATAAATATAAAGGCACTATTTTATTAAACAATCAAGATATTAAAAATTTTAATACTAAAGCTTTAGCACAAAAAATGGCAGTATTAATTCAAGAAAATGTAAATGATTTTGATTTTAAGGTAAAAGATATCGTAATGTTAGGTAGATTACCATATAAAAAACTATTTGATAATGATACTGCTGATGATTTTGAAATTGTAAACAATGCTTTGAATTATGTTGGTATGCAGGATTTTGCTGAAAGATATTTTAATTCATTATCTGGTGGGGAAAAACAACGTGTAATGATTGCCAGGATTTTGGCTCAACAAGTAAATTTTTTAATATTAGATGAACCTACTAATCATTTAGATATAAAAAATCAATTTAAATTTTTTGAAACTATAAAAAGCCTAAATTATACGGTATTTGCTGTATTACATGATTTGAATATGGCTACTAAATTTTGTGATTATGTTTATGTTTTGCATGAAGGTAGAATTTATGCTCAAGGAACGCCACAGAAGGTGTTTACTCAAAATTTATTAAAGGATATTTTTGGTATGGAAGCTAATATTCATCAAATTAACGAAGAAAAAATCTATATTGAATATTTGAATACTATAAAAATAAAATAATAAATCATAAAAAGGCATTTTTTACAGGTTCTTTGTCAAATGTTGGGGTAAAGGATAGACAAAAAATTGTCTATCCTTTACCCCAACATTTGACAAAGAACCATTATTTTCTATTAATA
>ERZ773178.238-NODE-238-length-64961-cov-9.778510_pt1 | contig 64961 bp, 59 predicted proteins | sample MGYA00580533_ERZ773178 | MGnify/ENA primary metagenome ERZ773178 (study PRJEB29015, sample SAMEA2737859) | human gut metagenome | biome: human gut; feature: human-associated habitat; material: faeces | place: China | collected 2012 ...
TCTGATACTCCCCTATAAAAATGGCTATTTATCAACTGTTTGTTGTGACATAGCCAAATTCTTTAATAAAACCCATCCCATTTCCTTCTGTTGTAAATGAGTACTAAGATAAAAATTACATATATATATTTATCATAGCGAAAAAGCTGAGAAATTGCAATATCTTTTCCTGTCTACCCTTGTATCCGATACCAGAGCTGCATTTCAAAATCGTTGGGAATCCCCGGTTCTGATATGAGCTGGCCAAAGCCTACGACGATGCGCGTCATGGTTTGGCGAAAGGCTTTTTCTAAGGGCATTTGCTTTACCTTATGCAAATACCATGATTCATGGATGGAAAGACACATTCCCGATTTCAGCAGCAACAGACGGGCATCGTGAGCCGCTTGGCGTTTCTCGGGATCTCCTTGCGTATCTGCCTTAGCCGTTTTCAGCAGCTCCCGTTGTTCGTCTGGCGAAAGGTGGCTGCGGAACATATGCTGTGCCAGACGCCGGAACCAGGCGTAATCTTCCCCTGCTTCAGCCAAAAAACGTGTCATGAGCCGTTCAGAAGCCCGATCTTCTAAAAAAGCTTGCACACAAGCTAATTTCTGATTTTCCAGAGACATGCTATCACCTCTCAGATTACACCATTACTTCGCACGAGCTGCCCAACAGACAGCTTTTATGAAGATATTCTACACAGCAACGATTAATTCCTGCTCTTTCTTTCTAATATGTATTATCACGTACGAGATGCCAGTTTTTCTCCTATCTGTCCTATTTATTTAGGCGAAATTTACATGTTATAATAGATACAAAATTTATTATGTTGAGGTGATCATCTTGAACGGAAAAAAATTTGCATCTATATTGGCCATTACGGCTATGTTGGCGGGATTTGGGATGACAGGAACCATTAAAGGTGCCAGCCGGGCTGAGTTAGCAGCCATTCATGTCGATCAAGCTGGAAACTTTCAGTATTGGAACAATGATTCACCTGCCAAGAAGAAACTGATAGCATATGTCCAAAAGGTAACAAATCCTAAAAATCCTGACTTCATCCCCGTAAAACACCGCCTGGCGGTCTTCGATATGGATGGAACACTTTTAGGAGAGCGGACTCCGTCGTATACGGATGGTGTCTTCTATGCCGACCGAGTTCTTCATGACCCGAACTGCAAAGTATCTGAGGAAGATAAAAAATTCGCTCAAGCCTATTGGGATGCCATTTCTCAACGAAAACCAGTTCCTCCGGAAATTGAAAAGAATCTATATCATAACTTATACGCCGGACTGGCTGGCATGACTCCGGAATCGCTGGATACTTACGCGCAGGGATTCATGAAAAAACCGGTTATTGGCTTGACGAATTTGACTTATGGCGAAGCTTTTTATTTACCCATGGTAGAAGTAATTTCGTATTTAGAAGCCAATGATTTCACCTGCTATATCGTTTCGGCATCTGACCGCCCTCTCGTCCGTGCACTCATCCATGATGTCCTGCCTATCGCTCCGAATCAGATTATCGGTTCGGATCCGCAAATCGTTGCTAGTCATCAAGGCCAAACTAACGGCGGTTCGTATCAAATGACACAGGAAGATACGATTCAGTACGGGGGATTAGACCGGGTCAATGAAAAGATGAATAAAGTGTCATCCATTGTCCGTGAAATCGGGATTCAGCCGGTCTTAGCCTTCGGAAATAGCAGCGGCGATTATTCCATGTTCCGGTATACGTTAAAGGATAACCCTTATCAAGCTGAAGTATTCAACGTTCTCTGCGACGACACGCAACGCGAATACGGTCGTCCTGAACGGGCTGAACGAGATAAAAAAACATCTGCCGAAAATGGTTGGAATACGATTTCCATGAAAAACGATTGGAAGACAATCTACGGAGATAACGTAAAAAAGACACAATGACCTACTGGTACATCTATTTTGTTCGAAATGCCCGTTATACTTTGAATAATAATTCTAAAAAAACATTGACAAATACACATTTTAATGTATAATCTTTCTTAACATTTGAATTTTAAAACTTTATATCATTTCATGAGGGGGAATGAACATGAATAAGAAATGGATACTTGCAGGAATGGCTGCCTTGACGGCAATGAGTGTCTTAGCAGGATGCGGTACACAACCGGATAAAACGCCGACAAAAACAAACAAACCGCTTATTGTCGGGACGGAACCGTCATTCCCGCCTTTTGAAATGGCAGAAAATGATACGTATACTGGCTTTGATATAGACTTAGCCAACGCCATCGGGGAAAAATTGGGGCGCAAAGTCGAAATCAAGGCCATGGGCTTCGATGCCTTGATCCCAGCCTTGAAAAGCGGCCAAATTGATATGATTGCCTCAGCTATGTCGGCAACGGAAGAACGGAAAAAACAAGTCGACTTCACGGCACCTTACTATATCGGCGGCTCGGTCATCGTCGTGCAGAAAGACAATACGACCATTCATGGTTGGGACGACATCACTGGCAAGACCGTAGCCGTCCAAGCCGGCTCTAAACCGGCAGACTTTGCGGAAAAACAAGGGGCCGTCCTCAAGCAATTCGATGGCAATTACCAATGCCTGCAAGAACTGCAGAATGGAGGCAGTGATGCCGTCGCTATCGACAAAGCCGTTGCCTTGTACTACGTTTCCAAAGGCGGCATGAATAACCTGAAAGTCGTCGGTGAACCGAAGAAACTGGCTGGTTCAGCCATGGCCATCGACAAAGGTCATGATGATGAATTGAAGGCCATCAACCAAGCCCTGGCAGAGCTGAAAGCTGACGGGACATATACTAAGCTCTATCAAAAATGGTTCGGCGTCGACCCGACAGCGGAAGAATTGAAATAGAATTTTCGCCCTCTTTACAGGCTATATATATTCAGCTGGTATGCTGAAGAAAATAGCGTAAAGGCGGGATTTTCTATGGCAAAAACTTATGTACTCGATACGAATGTGCTCATTCAGGCGCCGTATGCCATGCAGTGTTTTGAAGACAATCACGTCGTCATTCCTTTGGTTGTCGTCGAAGAGCTAGATGGATTGAAAAAAGCGGATGGTGAATGCGGGTTCAATGCCCGTCAAGCCATCCGTTTTTTAGAACGCCTGCGGCTCCGGGGTAACCTGCTCGACGGCGTCCCCTTGGATCATGGTGGCACCCTGCGTATTGAAATCAACTGCGTCCATGAAGCCCTTCCCGATTCTCTGCCAGACGATCAGGCCGATAATCGCATCCTCAAGGTCTGCCGTCATCTGCAGTCGTGTCAGCCCATTCTGGTCACGAAGGATCTGGTCCTGCGCCTGAAAGCACAGGTCCTGCATATCGAAGCCCAGGATTTCAGTCGCGAACAGGTCCTTCCAGAAAAGAATGCCTATACCGGCCGTCTGACTTGTTATGTACCGGAAGCGGCTTTCGACGATTTCCTGACCCAAGGCGTTGCCGTCAGCCAGCTCTATCTAACGGACAGCGAAGGCCGCAGTTATGCTCCGGAAGTCCAGGAAAATGAATTCGTCATCTTACAGGCCGACGCGTCTTTGCATAAAACCCATTTAGGCCGCGTCCATCAGGGACAAGTCCTGCCCCTGACCTACAGCCGTGTCACGCCTTATGGCATCAAGCCGCGCAATGCCGGCCAGTATTTCATGCAGGAAGCCCTCATGCAGCCGGCTTCGGAAGCCCCGTTGGTCATCGTCAAAGGCCAGGCCGGGACGGCAAAGACGTTCTATTCTTTGGCTGTGGGCCTGGAAAAAATCATCAACCATCCGACTGGCGAATACCGGAGGATTCTCATCTGCCGGCCGAATGCGCAGTTCGACTCGGACATCGGCTTCTTGCCCGGTGATGAACAGGAAAAGATTTCCCCGCTCATGCGGCCCATCATCGACAATCTGGAGCAGCTCATCGACAGCAACGAAGATGAACGCTACGATAACGAACGGGAATTAGCCGAAAAAATCGAGGAAATCTTTGACCGCCAGCTCATTCAGACAGAAGCCCTCAATTTCATCCGCGGCCGCTCCCTGGAAAAGACGTATCTCATCATCGACGAAGCTCAGAACATGACGCCGAACCAAGTCAAAGGCATCATCACCCGTGCCGGGAAAGGCACGAAGATCATCCTCGTCGGCGACCCAAACCAGATTGACAAGCCCTTCCTGGATGAACGGACCAATGGTCTGACCTATGCTGCCGGTAAGATGAAAGGCAGCCCTTTATGCTACCAGCTGACCATGATGGCCGATGAATGTGAACGGTCGCCGCTGGCCCTCGACGCTATTCAGCGCCTGTGATTCACTGCTTCAGATATTGGCCGCTTTCCTTGCATTCCTTTACAATTTGTGATACATTGAGAAAAGATTCATCGTAAAGTGTACTTGAAGGAATGATTTTTCATGGAGCGAAAGCACTATTTTCTAATTCTCGGGACTGTCTGTCTTGGACTTCTGGTCGGCAGCGGTGTCTTTGCCCTCTCAGGCGGACAGGCCGAAAAGTTCCTGGTGTCGAAGGAAGCTGTACCCGTTTCTTTGACGCCGCTGGAAGAAGCCCAGAAGGATTACGCTGGCGTGGCCATCACTTATCAGTTCGGCGATCAGAGCGAGTCCTCGACGGCGGCCGCATCGTCTCCTGGCTCAGAACCGATGCCAACGGCCAGGTCACCTTTGACCCGCAGCAGGTTCGTGCCTTCGTCAAAGAACTGGCCGACAAATACGATACGGCCTATACGCCGCGGACGTTCCACACTTCCGGCGGTCAGGACATCACGATCAGCGAAGGCGATTACGGCTGGCGCATCGACCAGGAAAAGGAAACGGCCCACCTGCTAGATCTCCTGGCCCAGAAGCAGAGCACGGTCTGCGAACCAGTCTACGCCCAGATAGCTGCGGTCCACGGCCATCAAGACTGGGGTACGACGTACATCGAAGTTAGTCTGAAGGACCAGCAGCTATGGCTCTATAAAGACGGCCAGTGCCTTCTCCAAAGCTATCTCGTCTCGGGCAATCCGACACGTAAGCACGGTACGCCTAAGGGCATTTACGGCCTGACTTATAAGACACGAAATGCCACCCTGAGCGGTCAAGGCTACGACTCGAAAGTCAAATACTGGATGCCCTTTAACTGCAATGTCGGCCTTCATGACGCACCGTGGCGTTCCTCGTTTGGTGGCCAGATTTACAAATCGAACGGCTCTCACGGCTGTTTGAACCTGCCGCCGGCCAATGCCGCGAAAATCTATAAAAACGTCGACAAAAATACACCGGTCATCATCTATTGACATTCACTTTTTCAGATATTGGCTGGAAATAGCCGGATTCCAGGAACAAAGGCCCGCCGTTTTTTCAAAGCGCCATTTTTGTGAGACGTCGGGATACTTCTCATGATCCACTTCGCTGAGGAACATATCCAGAGGCCGGATGAAATCGCGGTATTCACCATACAAGGTCTTATAGACAACGTAGGTCTCACCCGTTTCGGCGTCATCCGCTAAATCGAGGATGCGGTACATATGGTTCTTGAAATGGCACCACGTTTCGCCCGGTTTTGGCAAATCGCGGCCGAGGACAAAAGCCGTGAGCGCTGCCAAGGATGGCAGGAAGGGTACGCCGTCAGCCCAAGCTTTATCGACGAAACCTTCGGCGCTCATCTGCTGGATCAAGGCTTTCATGGGCTGATAATAGCCATGGAAGTCGAGAAAGGCAAAGCGCCCTTCCAACTGATGCAGTTTTACCTGGCTCATGACCTGGCTGATTTCTTCCAGCGTCCCGATGCCGCCGGGAAAGGCCAGGAAAATATCGCCTAAGTCCATCATCTGTTGCTTGCGCGACGTCATGTCCGGCGTCACGATGAGTTTCGTCAAGCCTTCATGTTGTAATTCTTCATCCATGAAGAACTGTGGTTCTACACCGATGACTTCCCCACCGGCCTGCAAGGCGCCGTTGGCAAGCTTTCCCATGAGTCCGGTCCGGCTTCCGCCGTACACAAGCGTGTGGCCGTGGCAGGCAATCCAGGCTCCCAAGGCATAGGCATAATCAGCATAACAAGGTTGGTTCCCACAACGGGAACCGAGATAAACAGTAATATTCATAGAAATGGTCCTTTCTTCCCCTTAATATATGGTATAATACAAATTATATCATATATTGGGGGGAATTTTTTATTATGATTTTCGTGCCTATGTCGGAGCAAAATTCACGCACTTAGCGCCGAAACCCTTGCTTAAAGAGGCTATCGTCGCCATGCCGACCTTAGGCGGCATCATCATGGTCCTCTTCGGCCGCTAAGCCTGCTGATGGCGGTGCCAGCAGTAACAGATCAGGACCGTCAGGACGACCCAGAAAGCCAGGCGGCCGCTGTGCTGGCTGATATGGATGAGGTCATGGCCCAAGAGGACTTCGATGACGACCCGCGGTACCTTGCCGGCAGCTGTTGCCAGAAAATGGTCTTTCTGGCTGAGATGGCTGACGGCAGCGATAGCCGTAAACGGTACGTTGGGGATATATGGGATGGACCGGGCTGCGGCCAGAGTTCGGAAGCGGCTGTACCGGTCGAGCTGGTTCCTAAGGTGATGGCGGGAAATGACGTGGATGGCCTGGCGGCGCAAGACGGTCCGCAAGATGACAAAGCTCAGTTCCGTCCCCAGTACTTCGCCGACCCAGGAAATGATAAGGCCCGGCACGAGTCCGAAAATGGCCCCATTGACCGTCAGGAAGGGAATCGACGGCAAGCCGGTCATATCCGTGATGGTGATCATGAAGATACTGATGAGGGCCGCATAGATGCCAAAGGATGAAATATAATCGATAAGGCCGTCCACGTCGCCAGCCAGGCTGAGCCGGAACAGTTCCTGATAGAAATCGGGGATGACCCACTGGACACCCCAAAAAGCCAGGAACAGGCCCAGACAGACTGCGATTTTCAGCACTTTGTCCCATAAAGGACCATTGCGGATTGCCATAACAACTCCCCTTCTTTCCCTATTTGATTCTATTGTATACCAAAAAAAGGCGTATCTACAAGTTGTTCTTGTAAAGCGCCTGAAAAGGAGGTTTTCTGTTGTCTAAATTGACAGATGCGCCGAATTTTTTCATCGGCCGCAGTGAAGCCATTGCTCAAAATGATAAGTTATCCAATAAAGCCCGCCAGAGCCTGTACACGGCACGGGCCGCCAATACCGTCGACGCCTACCGCTCGGACTGGAACGATTTCTGTGACTGGTGCAGCTATCACCAGCTGTCGTCGTTCCCGGCTGAACCAGAGACCATCGTCAATTACATCAACGACCTGGCCGACAATGCCAAGGCCAATACCATTGCCCGGCGCATCAGCGCGCTGACGGAAAATTTCGACGCTGCCGGTCTTAAAGAAAATCCCTGCCGCTACCCCATCGTCAAGAATGCCCTGCGGGGCATCAAGCGCATGAAAGGGACCATCCAGCACGGCAAGGCACCGATTCTCTTCGACGACATCAAGGAAATGCTGACTTATCTCGAAGGCGACGAAATCCAGCAGGTCCGCGACAAGGCCATTCTCCTGGTCGGCTTCTACGGGGCCCTGCGCCGGTCGGAACTGGCCGGTATCGACGTGGAAGACTTGAAGTTCACCCGCCTGGGCCTGCTCATTACGCTACGCAAATCGAAGACAGACCAGTTCGACCAGGGCCAGATGATTGCTATTCCCATGGTCAAGGATAAAGAATACTGTGCCGTCACGGCCTTGCAGAAATGGCTTGATATCAGTGGGATTACGATGGGGCCGGTTTTTCGGGGATTGACGAAGGGGCATCATGTTCGGAAAACTCGGATTTCCGATAAATCAATTGCCCTCATCGTCAAACACTATGCCGGTCTGATGGGTATGAATCCGGATGATTACGGCGCCCACAGCCTGCGCCATGGCTTTGCCACGTCGGCGGCCCAGCATCACGTCGAAGAACGGCAGATCATGCGCCAGACCCGTCATAAGTCGCAGGCCATTGTCCGCCGCTACATCGACGAAGCGGACCGCCTCATCGACAACCCGATCTTAAAGATTACCGAAGATTCTCATTGATCCACCAGCTGCCGTGCTAACGCCGTCCGCACCTGTTCGGCCCGGCCCGGTGCGATGGGCAGGCACAGTATTTGGCCCGGACGGATGTCACTGGTCCCGGTCAGGCCGTTGTCTTCTAAAATCTCATTGACGACCTGGCGCACGTCCATATCATCACCGGCTGCGACCGAGGCCAGCTGCCAGACCGTCTGCCCCGGTTCGACGGCAACAGAAAGGTATTCCTGCGAAGGCTGGTAACTCCAGCCAATCTGTGTACACATAAAGAGGGCTAGCACGGCCAATACGACATATTTCATGGCAATCACTCCTGACTTTAAAACGAACGTTCTTAGAACGAAAATTCTTAGAACAACCGTTCGTCGATGGTTTTATTATACCGTCGAACGGTTGTTCTTGTCAAGATATTTTGAACAAATGTTTGATTTTTTTTATAAATTTCGCTATAATAAGGGTAGCTTATACTGGAATTGCTATAATTTTCCCAGACTGGAGTGATTATATATGATTAATAATGAAAAAATGCTGACGACCCGTCAAAAACAAATCCTAGAATATATCCGCACGTGTGTCCATAAATTCGGCTATCCCCCGTCGGTACGGGAAATCTGCAAAGAAGTCGGCCTGAGCTCGACGTCAACGGTCCACGGTTATCTCCACCGCCTGGAAGACCTGGGCTATATCCGCCGCGACCCGGCCAAGAACCGGACCATCGAACTCCTCGATGAAGGCTCGTGGCGTTCCAAGAAAGTCGTTCCCCTGCCCCTGGTCGGCCAGGTCCGGGCGGGTGCGCCGATTTTTGCTGAAGAATGTGTCGAAGACGTCTATCCTTTCCCGGCGGACTTCATCGGCAATGACGACTGCTTCATGCTCGTCGTCCAAGGGGACAGCATGAAGAACGCCGGTATCCTAGAAGGGGACCAGCTCATCGTCCGCCGCCAGGAAACGGCAGAAAACGGCGAAATCATCGTCGCCCTCATCGGCGAGGAAGCAACGGTCAAGCGCTATTTCCACGAAGCCGATACGATCCGCCTGCAGCCGGAAAATGACGAATATGAACCGATTTACACCCGAGATTGCCAAATCCTGGGCAAAGTCATCGGCCTCTATCGCCGTTACTAGGAGGTCTTTCGCATGACTGATTCTTTACCCATCCTGCCCGATGACCTCCCCTTCTTTACCGGCATCAGCCCCGACAAGCGCATGGTCATGCTCACCTGCCTGGGTGCGCGGGTCCGGACCGTCCGCAAAGGCGAATTTCTGGTCCTGGCTCAGGATGAAGTGCGCTACATCGGCATCGTCCTCAGCGGAGAAATCCACATGATCCACGAAGACCGCTGGGGCGACAAGGCCGTCCTGGCCGTCATCCGCAGCGGCGGCCTCTTTGGCGAAACCTTTGTCTGTGGTACGGTACTTCAATCCATCGTGACCTTCCAGGCCGTAAAGAACACGAAATTCCTGGTCCTGCCCTTCCACAAGGTCCTGCATGTCTGTACCAATGCCTGCCCCTTCCATTTTCAGCTCATTGAAAACATGCTCCGCCTCATGGCCGATAAGAATGCCCAGCTCCTGGAAAAGCTCGAAGTCATTTCCCAAAAAACGCTGCGCAAGAAATTGCTGACGTACTTCTCTTTCCAGTCCGAACAAGCTGGCAGCCCGACCTTCACCATCCCCATGACCCGGACCCAGCTGGCCGATTACCTCTGTGCCGACCGGACCGCCGTAGCCCGGGAACTGAGCCATATGAAGGCCGATGGCCTCATCGAAATAGACCAGCAGCGCGTGACGCTGTATTGAAAAAGGACCTGTCGCATTTGCGACAGGTCCTTTTTTCTGTAGGGGCTCGCACGTGGCGAGCCCGCTCCGGGATATGTCCTATCATTCCTGACGGGCGTCCCACGTGTGCCCCTACAACTCACGGACTACTATAAAGAAAGAGTAACCTCTCAGTCAGCTCCGCTGACAGCTCTCCTATAAGGAGAGCTACGAGCGACTAACCACGAGCCACGAGCCACTAATCACGAGCCACTAATCACCAATCTTCTTCGCTGCAATGCCGTAGGGAATGGACAAGAAGAGGATGGCACCGACGATGTTGCCCAAGGTGACAAAGGCCAGGTTGTAGAGATAACCGCCGATGCTGACGGCCGTGCCGGCGGGATTCAGCAGGCCCAGGGTCAGGACGGTCATGTTGGCTACGCTGTGTTCAAAGCCACAGGTAAAGAAGGCGTAGAGGCACCAGAAGACCATGATCAGTTTGCCGCTGTCCGATTTACAGCGGAAGCCGCACCAGACGGCCAGGCAGACCAGGACGTTACAGAGGATGCCTTTGAGGAAGAGTACCAGCGGCGGCAGGCTCATCTTCATGGCAGCGGCATTGGCCAGGGCCTGACCGGTGCCGCCAGCCGTGCCGGCAGCACCGTAGAAAATCAGGGACAAGACGATGGCGCCGAACCAGTTGCCCAGGTAGCAGACGACCCACAGGCGGACGACGTCCTTCAAAGTGACCGTCTTCGAACGCCAGCCGTTGTAGAGGACGAAGGCATTGCCCGTGAACAGTTCTGCCCCGGCGATGACGACCAGACTCAAGGCGACGCCAAAGGACAGACCCATGGCGATCTTCGTCATAGGAATAGCACCGAGGGTACCGCTAACGGTAAAGGACAGGAGGATACCGAAGCCGATGTAGGCGCCGGCTAAAGCCGACATGAGGAAATAGCCTAAGGGGTTCTTCTTCAGCAGGCCGACCTTGGCGGCCGCACCGGCTGCAGAAGCTGCGTATTCGTCGTTGTACATAGGCTCCTCCCTATTTCAGCGGCAACGGCTTCTGGAATACATCCAAATCGGCCGGGTTTACGTCTTTGCCGACGTAGAACGGTTCCGATTTCAAGCCGACGTAGCGGATACCGGACCAGTTGAGAGGACGATAGATTTCCGCCTTCTTCGGCAGGTGGACGTCTTGGAGGATGAACTTGATAAATTCTTCCGGACCCGTACGGTCTACCATGTAGCCGATATGTTCCTTGCCGCCAGGAGCGGTCGGGTCAATATATTTCTTGGCAAAAGCATAGACGTTGGAGATAATCTTTACGACGCTGTCTTCATCGGCCCATTTAATGAAATCGACGCCCATACGCGGGTTCTTTTTGCCCGTACGGCCCAAGAGGGTGATGCGGAAATACTGTTCCTTGCTTCGCGTCCAGGCACGGTTCGGGCAGGCCCAGACACAGACGCCGCAGCCGATGCATTTTTCGACGTTGCGGACCGGGCGGAAGTTCTTCATCTGCAAGGCTTCTACCGAAAGCTGTTTGCACTTGCGGACGCACATGCCGCAGCTGACGCAGCGGCTGGGGTCGAACTGGGGTTCCGTCATGCCCATGACGCCAAAGTCGTGCATGCGGATCTTGTCGCAGTCGTTAGGACAGCCGGTCAGGGCTACTTTGACGTGCAGGTCATTCGGGAAAATAGCCTTTTCAATCCGTTTAGCCAGGGCCGTCGTATCGTAGTTGCCGAAGGGGCAGACGCGGTTGCCGACGCAGGCCATGACATTTCGTGTGCCCGAAGCTTCAAAACCAGCGCCCTTTTCGCTCTGATTGATGTCGAGTTCATCAATGATCGGCTGCAGGGCCTTTTTTACTTCTTCTACTTTTTCAAAGGGAATCCTCATGATTTCAAAGCCCTGACGGATGGTCAGATGGATTTCGCCATTGCCATATGTTTCTGCAATATGCTGGACCTGGCCCAGGACCTTGGCATTCAGGGACCCACCGGGTACACGGACACGGGCGGAAGCCATATTGCGATTTTTCGTTACTCGGAAAGCGTATTTTTTTAACTTGCCGCAATTCATTTCCATAATGTATCAGCCTCCTAGTCGATTAAGGTACGAAGTTCGGTGTATTTGAATACCGGCCCGTCCTGGCAGACGTAGACTTTGCCAATACGGCAGTGACCACATTTGCCGAGGCCGCAGCACATTTTGCGCGATTCAGAGAGCCAGATCTTTTCTTCATCGAAACCGAGTTTGATCAATTCCTGGATGGAGAATTTGATCATCATCGGCGGACCGACGACGACGGCGATGGCGTTGTCGAAGTCTTTGAGGGGCAGTTCCGGGATGTACTGGGTGACCAAGCCGACATGGCCGTCATAATTTCCTTCTTCCGGAGCCTTGTCGACCGTGCAGATGAAGTTCATGCCGTCGGCAATCCAGCGTTTGAGGTCTTCTTTGAAGAGGATGTCCGCCGGCGATTTGAAGCCGGAAATGACAGTCAGGCTCTTACATTCGTCCATGTGGTCGGCGAAGTAGTCGATGACGCCGTGGACCGGAGATAAGCCGGAACCACCGGTGACCAGGACGATTTCCTTGCCTTTGAACATGTTGACGTCGAAGCCATTGCCATAAGGCCCGCGCATGAAGAAGTGGCCGCCGACATAGTTTTCAAAGATTTCATCGGTCAGGCTGCCGACTTTACGGATGGTGAAATCCAGGGAATGGTCGGTAATGCCGCTGACAGAAATGGGAGCTTCGCCGTATTTCGGGATAGAGATTTCAAAGAACTGGCCCGGTTTGACCGGATGTTCTTTGCCACGGTCATAGGCCATCCGGAAAGTATATTCCACATCGGCATGTTTAATGACTTCTAAGATTTCCGAACGGAACGGTAAGTATTCGTTATTCATTCTCGGTGACCTCCTTCATGCCTTCCGGCAATTTGACATTGATGCAATGGCTGAGCGAAATGTATTCCGGACAGATGGCATCACAACGGCCGCAGCCCACGCACATCTGGAAACCGGAGCGCTGTTTAAATTCCAGCGTCTTATGGAGCACTTTGAAGCGCATCCGTTCGCCAGCCTTCTTGCGGAAGCAAAGGCCGCCGGCTACCAGGGTATAATCGTCGAACATACAGGATGTCTGCACGCGGCGGCGTTCGCCGGCTTTATGGTCTTCCGTGAAGAATACGTCCTGCATGGACCAGCAGGTGCAGGTCGGACAAGCCAGGGTGCAGCGGCCGCATTTGATGCAGCGCTTGTCGTATTCATCCCAGACGTGGGATTTGGCGATGGCCGACGAGAGGTTTTCCGGAATATGTACCTGCAGTTTGTTTTCGGTCACATGGTCGGGGACGACGTCGGCTTCCGGAGCCTTGGCTTCTGTAACGGCTTTTCCCAGGACGTCATCTTTGACATCGAGGAAATACTGGCCGTCTTTGAAATTCAAGGCGACATCGTAGTTATCACTGGTATTGGTGCCCATGGAAACGCAGAAGCAGTTTTCAAATTCCTGGATGCAGCCCATGAGGACGAATTTGACGCGGTCGCGGACGCGTTTGTAGTAATAGTCTTCGGGACCATTCTGGAGATACATGTAATCGAAGCGCTTGATGGCGTGCAAATCGCAGCTGCGCAGCAAGATGATGGCGCCTTTTTCCGGAGCTTCGGCTTCGGTGACGGTATTTTCATTGAAATAGAACAAGGTCTGGCAAACCGGCAGCAAAACGTCTTTTGCCGAGTAGTCGGATCGTTTGTCCCAAACGATTTCTTCCGGCTTGGTGATCTTGCCATAGCGTACGATATCCTGCATCGAAGACCGCCCTGTACCTGCAAACAGTTTCGGAGCGTAAATGTCATACGTATCCGACCATTTGGCAAAGACCGTGTTCAATGCATCTGCATTTAATTGATAGCCCATGCTGTTACCCTCTTTCTAAAGAAATAAATGACAAATATAATGGATGAACAAATTATTTTTTTCACATACACCGTGACGACATCATAAGCCGCCTCGTTGACTTTATAATAACAGTCGGGAAAGAAAAAAACTGTTGCCGTAGCAACAGTTTTTTCTAAATTCTTCTAAATGCTATACTTTTTTATCATCTAAAATCGTTATCGTTGAGGAATTTAAATGTGTCATACTATTTGGAAGCTTGTTTTTCAAAAAGAATGACCATGCCGGAATATTCGGTCTTGACTACGCCTTTTTTGACTTTCGTAAAAGCCATTTCATCTTGAGAATCCTTGAGTTTAAAGCCGTTTTCCACTTCTTCCCAGTCGCCGCTGCTCTTTTCGCCTTTGATAACCGCCTTGGCGTCGCCGTCGGCTTCTAATTCAAGGACAAAACTACCAATGACTTTATTGACATCGAGACTGACACCGCTCATAGAAGCTTTCGTCGCCTTCCACGTGCCGACATATTCACTATTGGCATACTTATCGGACATACAGCCTGTGAGCATGACACAAAGCATGAGAACGGCAACTATTAGAAGACTTAATCGCGGCCTTATTTTTTTCCAGGTCATATTGCCTCACCTCTCTCCACATATGATTCACAAATAGGAAGGCCTTTCTTTGTTTTTATTATATATAAAAAGTTCTTTTATGACACTGTAACTTATTACAGGTAATCCATGCTATTTTTGCATACAGAAAAGAGGCTGTCGTCTCACTGAAGACAGCCCCTTTTCTAAATAGCCATTATTCAAAATCGTTGTGGAATTTAATCTTGCGATATGTTTCAAAGGTCATCCATTTGTCGAAAAGTTCGGCATCGGAATTTTCCCCGGCCTTGGTATAATCCGCTTTAAAAGCAGCGAATTCCTGTGGCGAGTGAACGTTAATGGCAAAACCGCGGCCATTGACCAAAGGCTGTTCCGTATAGGCATAGCCACCAAGGGACAGGATGTTAGCCACTTTAGCGTCGCGGATTTCGACGGCAATCTTGTCGCGGAGGATAAGGATATCGAAGTTATCCGGATATGCGTAGGTTTCGCCCTGGGTCGGGATGGTATCACCGATGTGGTACTGGTGGAAGGCCGGTTTAGCCTTGGTGATATTGAGACTCTGCATACCGTAGAAGAAATCTTCAAAGACATCGCCGCGGGCCTTCAAGGATCCATGGACGAAGGTGTGGTCGGCATTGGTATCGTGGACGTCGATGACGACGCCGCAAGCCGAAGTCATATTGGTGACGCGGTCGATGAAAATCAGTTCGCCCAGGACTTTGTGATGGCTGAAGGTGTCGACAACAATCGGTTCCTGCAGGAAGAGCGTGCAGACGGCGATTTCGTTCTTGGTAAGGCTCGAAGCGCGCTTCTTTTCCCCTGTATTGACGTCAATCGTGTAATCGATGTCTGTGAGGACGCCGACGATTTCTTTCGTTCCCAATTTGACGACATATTCTTTGCCGACAGCCAGGTCTTGGTCATCCATCCAGAGCATGGTCGCCGTAATGCGCTGACTCAGGGCGACATCCGTTCCCTTCGTAAAGACACAGCCCCGGGATACGTCGACTTCGCGGTCGAGCTGGACGTTGACCGGCTGGCCTTTGACGGCCGAATCGACGGTATCGAAGCCGATGAGGATGGATTTGACCTTAGCTTCTTCTTTGCTGGGCAACGTTGTAATCGTATCGCCAACAGCTAAGGACCCACTTTCAATCTGGCCCTGAAAACCGCGGAAAGTATGATTCGGGCGGCAGACGCGCTGGATGGGCAGGTAGAAGCCTTCTTCTTCGTCTTCTTCGACGTTGACTGTTTCCAAATAATCGAGAATCGTCGGTCCCTGGTACCAGGGCATATTGGTCGAAGACTTGGTGACGTTGTCCCCTTCCGTCGCCGAAACAGGAATGAGGACGACGTTGGCCAGTTCTAATTCGTCGCGGAGCTTAGCAATCTGGGCCTTGATTTCTTCGAAGCGTTCCTGGCTGTAGCCGGCCAGGTCCATCTTATTGATGGCGAAGATGAAATAGCGGATTCCCATGAGGGCGCAGATGCGGGCATGGCGGCGGGTCTGGACCAGGACGCCCTTGGTGGCGTCGATGAGGATGATGGCCAAGTCGGCAAAGGAAGCGCCAACAACCATGTTGCGAGTATATTCTTCATGGCCCGGTGTGTCGGCGACGATGAAGCTGCGGTTATCCGTGCTGAAATAGCGATAGGCGACGTCGATGGTGATGCCCTGTTCCCGTTCGGCCATGAGGCCATCCAGGAGGAGCGAATAGTCGATGGCGCCGCCGCGGCTGCCGACTTTGCTTTCCAGTTCCAGTGCTTTCTTCTGGTCGGCATAAAGCAATTTGGCATCATAGAGCAGATGCCCGATGAGTGTCGATTTGCCGTCGTCGACGCTGCCGCAGGTAATAAATTTTAACAAGCCGTTTCCGTTTCTATCCATTTTAGAAATACCCCTCTCTCTTTCTGCGTTCCATGCTGCCAGCTGCTTCATTATCGATGACGCGGCTCGTCCGTTCCGACGAGACGGCGCTCAGTGTTTCATCGATGATAGCATCCAGCGTATCGGCATCGGATTCGATGCCCCCTGTCAAAGGATAGCATCCCAAAGTACGGAAGCGGATCTTCTTGTGCATGATTTCTTCTCCCGGCTTGAGGCGCATGCGGTCGTCGTCGACCATGATGATATTGCCATCGCGATAGACGCAAGGCCGTTCCTTAGCGAAATACAAGGACACGATGTCGATGTTTTCCCGTTTAATGTACTGCCAGATATCTTTTTCCGTCCAGTTGGAAATCGGGAATACGCGCATGCTTTCGCCTTTATGGATGTGCGTATTGTAGAGCTTCCACATTTCCGGGCGCTGGTTCTTCGGGTCCCAGGCCTGGGCTTCATTGCGGAAGGAAAAGATACGTTCTTTGGCGCGGGATTTTTCTTCGTCCCGGCGGCCGCCGCCAAAGGCAGCGGTGAAGCCATATTTGTTGAGCGCCTGCTTGAGGGCCTGGGTCTTCATGATATCCGTATAGGCTGCGCCATAGTCAAAGGGATTGACGCCCTGTTTGACCCCTTCCTGATTGATGTATTCAATGAGCTGCAAACCGTACTTTTTCATGGTTTCATCGCGGAAGCGGATCATTTCCTTGAACTTCCACGTCGTATTGACATGGAGGAACGGGAAAGGCGGCTTTTCCGGATAAAAGGCCTTGAGGGCCAGGTGAAGCATGACAGAACTGTCCTTGCCGATAGAATAGAGCATGACCGGCTTTTCACATTCCGCGACAACTTCGCGGATAATGTAAATCGCTTCGGCCTATAACTTGTCGAGATGCGATAATGCACACATAATATGAAATCCCCCTATGTTTTGATGTGTGATGTTTGATGTATGATGTTTGATGTGCGTCTATGCGTCAAACTTCAAACGTCAAACATCAAACGACAGATAAGAAATATACTGAATACTGGCGTTTTCCCTATCAGACTCAATACGAATTTGCCTGTTTTCGGTCGACAGTGATGGTCTTTTCCGTCCCGTCGGCCTGATGGATATGCCAATGCAGGTAATGGCCGTCCGCCGTGACGTTCATCGTGCTGCCCCGGCCGCCCATGTCGGCGCCGAGGTAGAAGTCGATGGCCTGGACCGGACAGTCCTTGACGCAGGACACACAGCCCCAACAGTCCTTGGGATAATGCATCCACGCCTTGCCCTGGGCGTTGCGGTCGATGAGGCTGCCCGGGCAGACGTCGATGCACTGGCCACAGCCGATGCATCGTTCCTGATTAATGCGTATGCTCATAAACGTCCCCTCCTGGTACTAAATCGCGATAAATCATGTGGACCTGGCCGTCTTCGCCCAAGCGGGAGTTGACGTATTTCAGCCAGTCATCGCTTTGTTCCGGGTAATCGAGGTTTTCTGCAAAGGAATGCCGCCGCGTTTCCTTGCGGGCCCGGAGATGGGCGATGAGGACCTTGCAGACCGTCAGCCGTTCGCGCAGTTCGTAGACGAAGAGCAGTTCATGGTAGTCGCTGGCGCCGACGTGGGCTGCCAGTTCCATGAGCTGGTCAATCTTTTCATCGGCCAGGTCGAGCTGCTTCTCGTTGTACTGGTAATGACTGCCGATGCCGCCGGCATAGGTGTCCATGACCTTCTGCATGGCTTCTTCTAGCTGTTCGACCGTGAAGAAACTGTCCCTTTCGCCGAGGGCGGCGTTGTATTCAGCCACTTTTTCGGCGAGGATGGCCTTTTCCTGGGCTTCATCGAGGCCCGTCGCATCGGTCAGGCCCTGGCGGACCATGTCTTTGGCGGCAATCTCCCCTTCGACCAGGGCACCGGTGACGTATTTCTGCGGGCAACCGCCGGCAATGTCACCTGCTGCATAGAGGTGGCGGATCGTCGTCTGGCGGTTCGTGTCGACCCAGTAGCCGCTGGCCGTATGGCCGCCGACGACATAGGGCTCAGTCCCTTCGATTTCGACGTTCTGCTGGCTCGGCAGCTTGCCCGATTCGATCCATTTCAAGGTCTGGCTCGGTGCCATGTTGAGGTAGGCCTTGAGGAGCGATTCATCCTGGGCTGGCGTAATGCCTTCTGTGCCGAGATAACACGGGCCGTTGCCATCCAGCGTTTCCCGGACCGTGCCGTAGAGCCGCTGAGATGTCGTCAGGCCGTATTTCTGTTCGTACACTTCGCCGCGGGCGTTGATCTGCTTGGCACCGACGCCCTGGGCAATGGTCCCGGTCGGTGCAATGGTATCCTTGCAGCGCAGGGCGATGAAGCGCATTTCAAAAGTCGTCATTTCGGCGCCGGCCCGGATGCCCATGGCGTAACCGGCACCGGTATTGAAAGGACAGTACCACATCTTGTGCAGGGAAAAGCCGGGATTGTTGGGCCGATACAGGCCGGCAGCGCCGCCAGTCGCACAGAGGACAGCTTTGGCCCGGATTTCATAGGCTGTCCCCGTGCGGATATCGAAGCCCAGAGCGCCGGCAATGGTGTTATCGCGGACGATGTAGTCGGTGCTGTTCAAGTGATTGATGACCTGGACGTCGTCGAGTTTCTTGACGGCGTCGGCCAGGATGGTCTTGATGTTCTCGCCGTTGATCTTGATATTGCGCGTCCCGCGGGCGACGTATTCGCCCTGTTCATCCTTCAAGATGACCAGCCCCAGGTCTTCCAGCTTCTTCGTGACTTCGTTGAGGCCTTCGGACATGGTCAGGAACAAGTCTTCCCGGACGATGCCGGCTGCGTCTTTCTTGGCGTAGTCGACGTAGAACTGCGGCGTATGGCCCTTGGTGATATAGGCATTCAAGGCGTTGACGCCGGCTGCCAGACAGCCGCTGCGGCGGATATCGGCCTTTTCGGCGATGACCACCGAGGCGTCAGACAGGCTGCGGAGGGTCAAAGCGGCATAACAGCCGGCCGTCCCGCCGCCGATGATGAGGACATCCGTATGGATGAGCTTCTCACTGGTAATCTGCATAGCATAAACTCCTTCATTAAATATAGAAAACGTCGGCCGAAGTCATGGCGCTGTTTTCTTTCAAATACGTCTTGTCGCCGTCGAGGACATACAAGCGGTAAATCAGGACCTGGACGGTCTCTCCGACATTCAAAGGCGGGTCGTCGAAAGAATATTCTCCATGGACGGCCAGGCCCTTGATGCGGACGGTCACGTCGAGATGGCTGCCCCGGAAGACGACGGCTTCGACGGTCCCTTCTTCGGCGGCACTGATGTACTGCTTCATTGTACCGTATTTATAGATCTTGAGAAATTCCGGCCGGACAATGGCTTGTTTTCCTTGTCCGATGCTGAGGAACCCTGTGAGGATGTTGCAGTTATCGATGACAACCGGAGTTCCGATAAATTGAGCTACAAAAGGCGTCTGCGGCTGGCGGTATATGTCCAGCGGTGTGCCGACCTGTTCGATACGGCCGTGGTTGGTGATGATGATTTCATCGGCCACTTCGACGGCTTCATCTTGGTCGTGGGTGACGAAGATGCTGGTAATGCCGACGCGGTGGATCGTATCCTTCAGCCAGTTGCGCAGTTCCTGGCGGACCTTGGCGTCGATGGCGGCAAAGGGCTCATCCAGGAGCAGGACCTGGGGATTCGGTGCCAGAGCCCGGGCAAAGGCCACGCGCTGGCGCTGACCGCCGGAGAGCTGGTTGGGATAACGCTTTTCCATGCCCGACAAGCCGACGAGGTCGATCATTTCCAGGACCCGCTTCCGTATCTCCTCTTTCGGCCGCTTCTGGATTTCCAGGCCGAAGGCGACGTTATCGAAAACGGTCATATAGCGGAACAAGGCGTAGTTCTGGAAGACGAAGCCGATGCCCCGCTTGGCAGCGGGAATGTCGTTGACCCGGCGGCCGTCGATGAAGATGTCGCCGCTGTTGGGATTCTCCAGGCCGGCCAGCATGCGCAGAATCGTCGTCTTGCCGCTGCCGCTGGGACCGAGGAGGGCGACGAGCTTGCCCTTGTCGATGCCAAAGGAAACGTCGCGCGACGCGTGGAGCTGGGCCATGATGCTGATGCTGGGCACGACGAGTTCGAACTTGTCGGGATATTCGCGCATCGAATAAAGCGCTTCGTTTTCCCAGGCGATAAGGACGTCGCCTTGTCCGTTTTCGACGAAGGTCGTCGTCGAACCACGGGCACCGGAATCCATGACCGTGACGTTGCGATACAAGTCGGTCATAAAGGCACGGGCCTTGATCTCATTTCCCCCGAAATGGTCAAGGCCCCAACTCCAGGCGGCCAAGAAGTTCCAGCAGGCACCGCCGCTACTCTTCGGGTCCGGCGTAATGACGCTGACGCCGGGCTTTGCCAAATCATCCCAGTCGCGTATCCCTTTCGGGTTCCCCTTGCGGACCAGGAAGACGATGGTCGACGTGTACGGCGCCGAATCGTTGGCGAAATCGCTTTGCCAGCCTTCATGGATGAGGCCGGCTTTTTCGATAAGCGAGATATCATGAGCCAAGGCCAAGGTCACAACATCGGCCTTGCTGCCTTCAATGACAGAACGGGCCTGACTGCCCGATCCACCATGGGACTGGATGATGCGGATATCCTTTCCTGTCGTCTCCCGATAGTGTTTCTGGAACAATTCATTATATTCTTTATATAACTCACGGGTCGGATCATACGAGACATTAGTCAGGGTCATCGTGCCGCCGCCATCGGCTGTATCGCTTCACCCGCAGCCAGCCAATGCCCCCGCGGCGACTAATACCGCTGTGAAAGCCAGTATAGCTATGATATGTTTTTTCTTCATGTTATTTCCCCCTCTATACCGGCTGTATCTTTATTTCTTTACCCCTCGAATAAAGCCGTCGATAAGTAGCGTTCGCCGCCGTCCGGCAGGAGGACGACGATGGTCTTGCCTTCATTTTCCGGCCGACTGGCCAGTTCCAGTGCCGCCTGCAGCGACGCGCCGGAAGAAATACCGACCAGGAGGCCGTCCGTCTGGGCCACTTCCCTGGCCCGGCCGTAAGCATCTTCATTGGATACGTCGATCACATCATCCACGAGAGACATATCCAATACTTTCGGGATGAACCCGGCGCCAATCCCCTGAATGGCGTGCGGTCCCGGCCGGTCGCCGTGCAGGATAGCCGAATCTTTCGGTTCGACAGCGACGATCTGGACGTCCGGCTTATGGCCTTTCAGGCCCTGGGCCGTACCGGTGATGGTGCCGCCCGTACCGACGGAAGAAATGAAGATGTCTACCTTTCCGTCCGTATCGCGCCAGATTTCTTCAGCCGTCGTCTGCCGATGGATGGCCGGATTGGCCGGATTGTCGAACTGCTGGGGAATGAAGGCATTGCCGTAAGAATCCCTCAATTCTTCGGCTTTGCCGATGCTGCCGCGCATCCCCTCGATGCCCGGTGTCAGCACGATTTCTGCCCCCAGGGCCGACACGATCTTGCGCCGTTCCAGGCTCATCGTGTCAGGCATGGTCAAGATCAGGTGCAGCCCCTTCACGGCGGCGACCAAGGCCAGGCCGATGCCCGTATTGCCGCTGGTCGGTTCGATGATGACCGTATCCTGATCGATTTTCCCCTGACGAATCCCCTCTTCGATCATCGCCGCTGCGACGCGGTCCTTGACGCTGCCCAAGGGATTCATGTACTCCAATTTAGCCAGGACCCGGGCCTTGAGGCCGTGCCGGGCCTGCCAATGAGTCAGTTCCAAAAGCGGCGTGTTGCCGATTAGTTCAGTCAAATACTTTGCCACATGCTCCATATACTCAGCTCCTTCTTGGCAAAAGAAAAGCGCCACCTGATACATGCAGATGGCGCTATAAATAGACGTATGCCCATGACTTCATCTGCCAGGTTGTTCCTGCTGGAATTGGCACCTTACCTACGTAGGTTGCCGCAGCGTCATCGGGCCAGTCCCTCGGCTGCTCTGGATGAATAGGTTTCGTATTGTATTGTCCTTATGAATGGTTGTACAATACGATCATATCGTACAACACATGATGGTCAAATTTTTTAAGTACCCCATGATAACATACCTCTTGATGACTAAGAATAAATGGCTTCCTATCGGAAACGTTACTGAGGTTGTACACTTTACTTAGTACATTGTCAAGGGATTTTAAGCGAAAACTTTCACAATTTATAATTAAAACGTTATACTTTTGACTCTAAATAAGTATTTAACTTTATAAATTACATTTTTATAAGTAAAAAGGGTCCGTTGCATATGCAACAGGCCCTTTTTAGGGGTTAGCCGTTAGTGTTTAACTGCTAATGGCTGATAGCTAACTGCACTCTGCGGGACGCCCTTTGGGCGTCCCCTACGAACTGCTAACTGCTAACTGCTGACACTCTCAATGCGTAGCCGTCGGCTGGGCGTCTTGGTGTGCCGTCTTATCGTCGGCGTGGATGAGTTCTTTGCCGCAGTGGTAGACGATGGAGACAGCCAGGACCATGAGGGCGATGGCCAGGACGAACTGCAGGCCTTCGATGAGGAGCGACCAGTTGCCCGAAGCGATCTTAATGATCAGGGCGTAAGCCGATTCGACGAGAGCCGTCATGGTGACGCAGAACATGACGACCATCGGGACGTAGAGCATGAAGCTCTTGCGGCCTGTCGTCTTGAGGAAGACCGTCAGGCAGATGAGGACCATGGCCGATAACAGCTGGTTGGCCGAGCCGAAGAGCGGCCAGATGTTCATGTAGCCGCCTAAGCAGAGCAGGAAGCCGAAGAACAAGGTGATGACCGTGGCGAAATATTTATTGACGCAGATTTTCTGGATCGTCGTCATTTCCTGCCCTTCATCGACGCTGAACAATTCCTGGAAGGACATACGGCCGATACGGCCGACGGCATCGAGGGTCGTCAGGGCCAGGGCAGAAACGCACATGGTCATGATGCAGGCAGCGGCGGTCTGGGACAGGCCGAACATGGTGAAGAAGCCGGCGACAGCGCCGGAGAAAATCTGGAACGGCGTACCCGAAGCGACGTGGCCGTTGGAAGCGGCGGCGCAGGCGATGACCAGGGATACGACGCCTAAGACCGATTCGACGCACATGGAACCATAGCCGACGAAGACGGCATCCTGTTCCTTATCCAGCGTCTTCGACGACGTACCGGACGAAACGAGGCTGTGGAACCCGGAAACAGCCCCGCAGGCGATGGTGATGAACAGGATCGGGAACAAATCCTTGCCGCCGACAGAGAAGGACGTGAAGGCCGGCATGTTCAGCGTCGGCTGAGCGATGAAGATGCCGATGACACCGCCGGCGATCATCATGAGCAGCAGGAAGGCGCTGATATAGTCACGCGGCTGTTTGAGGAGCCACATGGGCATGATGGACGCAAAGAAGATATAAGCGAAGATGATGTACAGCCAGGTCATGCGGTCCAGATAAATCGGCAGGTCGATGCCGACGTAGAGCATGGCGATCAAGAGGACGATAGCGATGACGAAGCGGACTTTTTCGCTGGGGTTGAACTTCTTGATGAACAGGCCAAAAGCGATGGCGACGAAGATGAACAACATGGAAATGGAAGCGGCAGCGGCATTGGGCAGGACCATGGAACCATCCTTGGCGAAGCCGTTGAACGTCGTAGCGACGATATCGCCGAAAGCGGCGATGACCAGCAGGCTGAAGACCCAGCAGAAGAGCAGGAACAGGCGGCGGCCCGTCGTGCCGATATACTTTTCGATGAGGACGCCCATAGATTTGCCGTCATTCTTCATGGACGCATAGAGAGCGGCAAAGTCCTGGACAGCGCCGAAGAAGACGCCGCCGATCATAAGCCATAAGAAGGCCGGCAGCCAGCCGTACGCGGCGGCGATGATCGGACCCGTGACAGGGCCGGCACCGGTAATGGACGAGAACTGATTGGCAAAAACCGTGAATTTCGAAGACGGCGTATAATCCTGACCGTCTTCCAGGCGATGAGCCGGCGTCAGGGCGTTGGGATCGATGCCCCACGTCTTGGCCAGCCACTTGCCGTAGAACCGATAGGCTGCCGCCAAGATGACGATAGCACAGGTGACTAAAACAACACCATTCATATGAATACCTCCTACAAAAAATATGCTGCAGAGGATGCACGAAGGTACGCAGGGTACAATAAATGCAGTAAACGAATAACAAAAAGCTCTGCTATGACTTTTTCGCTCGCCTCTGTACCTGTAGGTATATCACGATTAAAATGGCCTGTCAAATATACTATTAAGTCATCGTCGGCGTTTTACTTATATTTTTTAAGTATAAAAAAGAGATTAAACGTTATGATTCTGTTTAACCTCTTTAACATCTTATATGCCTTTATGACAATGATTTATATTTTATGGATTTTAATTTTTTTTACTCATCAATGGCCGGATACACTGGCCTGGCTCGTCGGACCGGCCTGGCTGTGCTGGGCCGCGCGCGGACGGCGTACCCGTTTCTTCCGGGCAGCGGCTTTTTTGGCATTGGCCTGAAAATTGGCGACAATCGTCCGGGCCAGCCAGCCCATGAGACAGCCTGTCAGCAAGATCTTGACAGCCAGCAAGTCCCACGTCGTCGATAATAACAAGGCCAATACGACAAAAATAGACGTAACGATCGTTTTATTCATGAACAAACACATCTCCCCTGTCGATATACAAAAAATTCATTACATTAACTTTAATTATATACTTTTTTCATGAATAAGGCAAGATTAGGCCTGCCCCCTTGAATTTATGGATGAGCCCCGTGCGGTGGATCACGCCGAAGCAGTGATTTTGTAAACTATCCCGGTATACATGGGCCTTTTGGGCATGGTATACTTATAAAAAAACGTATAGCGAAAGGATACACCCATCAACTACTCCCGACTAAAGTCGGGAGCTTGTAAGTCGGAACTGCATAGGTACTAACGACATCTAAAAGATGTCTTCCTAAATCCGCCTACATCATCGGGTGGCTGACAACACCCGCTTTGCTAAGGAGTTTACTCCGAAGCAGTTGTTATTCTTTCGTAACGAGGATGGTTATCTCCGGAAATCCACATAGTTCCGAGGAGTTGGATATTCATAGCTCCGATACGGTCATCGTTAGATCTGTAACCACACTGGCAACGATATAAGTGTTTGTGATGATCACGGTTTTCCTTGTGGATAGTACCGCATTTGGGACAACGTTGAGAGGTATACTTAGCAGATACCGTCAGAACTTCGGAACGATTTTCATGACTTCAGCCAGGCCTGTATTTACTTCAAAGGAACGCAGTTCCTTGCCATCCGGGTCAAAAGCATAAACCGGTTTCGTCCATCCCGTGCCATTGTTCGAACCATTACGGGCCGTCCACTGCATATAGAAGCCGTCTGTATCAGCTGCAATCAGCTTGGGAGCGACTTCGTCTTTAGCAGCCTTGCGCTGGTCCATATAACCAAAGGTAGCCAGCAGCAGTTTGGGATTCGAAAAGCCGTCTTTCGTGAGCGTGCCCCGCGTGATGCCGGCCGTCGCACTGGCCCCTTCGCGATCGAAATAGACCGCATCACTGCCGTAGACAGCCTGGAGAGAACGTTCCCGGTTGCTGCTCAAGGCCGCCTGGTGGACAGCCGAACCGTCATAGATGCCCTGGACATGATTGCCCTGGCAAAAATAGACGTTCTGGCCGTTCGTCGTCAGCCAGTACCGTTTCATCAGACCGATTTCCTGTCCGGCCGAGAGCTTGTCGCCTTTCATCGGGAATTTCCAGAGATGAGCATCGTCTTCCCCTTTCTCCTGAGTCGGAGCATAGACCGCATCGGCTGTTACGGCCAGGAGAGAATTGACGAAGTGAGGCAGCTCAGTGCCCGTCAATTCATAGAGCGGTACGTCTTTGCCAGCCAGTTTAAGTGTTTGGATGGCTTCCATCTTCACGGCATCCGCTTTCGGTGATTCCGGTGCGTTACTGCCACATCCGGCCAGGGAAGCGGCGAAAACGAGGCCTGCCGCCACTAGTGAAAGAAGCCGTTTGGTCATCATCTGATTCATCGAAAATACCTCCTTTTCTATAGCCGTCACACCGCTGCTGTTTACGGGCCGACGGTAATCCGTCCCTGTCCGGCCGGGTTGCCATAGTCAGCAGCCAGGGTGTCCCCCTTATGGGAGAGATACGCTGCCAGGGCGTCGACATCGGACAAGCCCGTATCTTCCAACAGGATGCCGCCTTGCAGACTGGTCTGGCCATCGCCGCCATGGCAGAGGACGTAAGCTGTACCGCCGACGCGGTAGTCTTCATCGGCCTCGATGGCCTTGCCGTTGACCTGGACGTCTTTGACCCGCCGCGGACCGGCTACTTTGACGAAACGTCCCTTATCGTCGAGGACGACGGAACTGGGAATCGCCGGATCGATGCGGTAAGTCAGGCCGGACACCTGCAAAAATCCGCCAAATTCCTGAGGATACCGCGAAGCCCCCATTTCCAGGGCATCGAGGAGCTGCTGGCCCGTTACGCTGCAGACGACGAGCTGATTGGAAAAGGGAAAGACCCGGTATAACGATTCATAGGTCACAATGCCGGCTGATAGCGGGGCCCGGAAGGAACCGCCGTTCAGGAGCGCCACATCCGTATGCAGCCGGTACCGGATGGCATCGACTGCTAAATCGGCCAAGTTCGTTTCCCCGTTCCGGACGCGCCGCTGACCCTCGATATCGGTCACGAAATCTACAGGCAGCGTGGCAACCGGCTGCTGGAGTTGTTCCCGGACGACAGCCATTTCGCGCTGTACGACGGCTTCTATCGCCGCATCGGCCCCGTCCAGCTGGGTCACTAATTCGCCCCGCACGTGGCCGTAGTCATCGATGACCAATTTGCCGACAGACTGGAACTTCGTTCCCGTCTGTGCGATGAGGACGGGCTGACCTTTGCGGTTCTTGACCAAGCGTTCATATTGTTCATGGGAATGACCATCGATGATGGCCGCCACTTTCTGCGTATGTGCAGCCAAGGCCTCGCTGGTCCAGACCGGGAGCGACCCATTCTGACCTAGATGCGTGACCAGGATAATCGTCCGGGCCCCTTCGTCCCAAGCCTGGTCGATGGCCTTTTGGACTTGTTCATAGATTTTCTGTCCTGTCGCATCTTCTGAAAATCCGTAGATGAACTGTCCCTTATCGTCCTGGAAGTAACGGGGCGTCGAAGAAATCAGGGTCTGCGGCGTCGTCACGCCGATGAAGGCCGCCTTTTTCCCGCCGTCATAGGCCACCATCTTATAGGGCGGAAAAACGGTCTTCCCCGTCCGCAGATCTACCAGGTTACAGCTGTAATAGCCGCCAGCAAGCTGCGGTGCCAGTTCCAGCAGGCGTGCTACGCCATAGTCGAATTCATGATTGCCGGGAATGGCGAAATCATAGCCGGCGACATTCATGATGTCGATGACGGCCTGCCCCCGGGTCAGACTTCCCAGAGGTTCGCCCTGGATGGCATCGCCTGCATCGACGAGCTGCACCGTATCGTCAGGATTCTTCATCAGGTCCTTTTTATACTGGGCTAGCTGGGCATAGCCCAGCTGATTCTCCACGCCACAGTGGACATCGTTGGTGTGTAAGACGACGAGATTGGCGCTGACTTGGCCCGCCCCCTGCAGAGCCAGGCAAAGGGCCAGGCCCAGCCAGTATTTTCTGCCAAAAATCATCGGATTTCCTCCTTCGTATTTTGCTTAAAACTTCCCGCCGCCACCGCCGTGATTCTCGTCGGTACTGTCGTTGCGGCCCGATTTTTTCGCTTTGGCTACGCGGGATACATTCATGAACAGGAACGTATCTTCCTTTTCCGTAAGGTCGAAGCTGTTCTCATCGAGGTAGGCCGACGCCGCCAGGGCCGGTGCGACATTGCTCATGGTGCTGATGAGATAGCGCCGGATGAGGAAGCCGCCTCCGATGCCGAGGACCAGGGCGATGAGCAGCGCCGTCCAACTGAAGGCGTAATGCGGATCATAGGCCTTGCCATTGGCTTCATAATAGGCCAGCAGTTCACCGGACTCCAAGGCATAGGCTTTGAAAGCCTCGGCATATTTCTTTTCTTTCAGCAAGGGCAGGAATTTTTCTTCCAAGACGGGAAGGCTGCCTTTATCGCTGATGCGCTGGCGCATGGCCTTATCGGTGGCTACGTAATAGTCCCGCGTATCCATCGCCAGGACCAGGACCATATTGCCGTTCTTCCCGTCTTTATAAGTGCTGTCCAGGAGCTGATTGGCATAGTCACCGATTTTTACTTTATTCGTCGTCTTGACGGTGACGACGGCCAGGCGCACGCCGTATTTCTTTTCGATGTTGCCGAGTTCATTCAGCACGGCAATGCGTTCACTGCCCTTCAGGAGCTGGGCCCCGTCAGCCAGGCTGGACGGATTGGCGGCCAAGACATTCATCGCCAGGAAGAACAGACAGGCCAGGAACAGCAGACTCTTGGTTACATATCCTTTCATGGCTATCCCTCCTTACACGAACCACTTGGCAATGAAGTAGAAAATCGTCGTCAAGATTAAGGCACTGCCGGCCCAGTACAGGTTGGCCCTGGCCTTGTCATAAGGCAGGCTGCCGACCATCTTGCCGGTCTGGCCGTTCATCATGAACGTATACGGCTGGTCCTGGTAACGCGTCGTCAGGATCCACACGGGCGCCATGGCATAGGACACAGCCCCTTCCTCTTTGTGGATGGCATCTTCTTTGAGTTCTACCCGGTCATAGCCTTCGACGGTATCTTCGAGGACGCCGAGGGCGCTCTGGCGGACCCGTTCATCCGCCCGGGGCACGGCGGCTTCGGCATCGACGTCGTATTTATCGGCCAGGAACCCGGTCAGATAGGCGCTGCTGAAGGGAACCAGGTCGTGATAATCGTAAGGCTCGATGCTTTCCATATAGGTATCGTCCATCTTCTGGCTGCCGTCGACGGGAATACGCTGGAAGCGCATGGTCCCCTGGCGGTCGCAGCGGTAGACGCTGGTCTCGGTCACGGTTTCATCATTCGTTTCATAGACCGTATCGGTCTCAGCCCGGAATTCGGCCGACGCTGTCACATCAGAATCAAAGAGCCAGAAAGGCACGTACATGGCCTGGATGGCTTCGACGCGGTTATGGGCCGTGAAGGCCTTGGGCAGAAGCCGTTTGCCCTTATAAAATTCTTTCAAAGCGGCTACGGCCTCGTCTTTCGTCTTTTTAAAAGGAATAACGAAATCCGGCTTGAGCATCCCCGAAAAACGGCTGGGGATCATGGTCGGGTTGCCGCAGTAGCAACATTCCGTCGCCATCGTATTGCCATCGCTGACCAGCTCAGCGCCACAGGAGGAACAAGTGAAGGTCTGCATCTGGGCTGCTTCGTCTTCGCCCCATTCACTGCCGGCATCGGCCGTATCCCACTTGGCTTCTTTCGCCGCCTGGGCTTCGGCAGCCAATTTTTCCTGTTTGGCAAAGAGTTCTTCGATCTTGGCGACTTCAAATTCCGTATCGCAGTACGGACAGGTCACTTTTTCCGACCCCGGCGCAAAGGCCAGGGGGCCGCCACAGTTCGGGCATTTATAGCCTACGGAAGTATTGGCCATAAGCTCACCTCATTTCTTACGCTATTGTTGATCGTGCTCGTCGAAAGGATCGCCGCACTGAGGGCAGAATTTCGGCGGATGATGCGACAAGTGCGGCTGCCAGCCGCACTTGTCGCACTTGAAGAGCGGTGCGTCAGCCGGCTTCTGAGTCCCACATTCCATGCAGAACTTGCCCTGATTGACAGCGCCGCACTTGGGACAGGTCCAACCCGCTTCCGGCGCTTTCCCTTCGGGCTTGGCCTTACCGCAGTTCATACAGAATTTCCCCGTATTGCCAGTCTGGCCGCAGTCGCAGTCCCACGTATCGGCCGGCTTGGGTTCCGGTTTCTTCGTGCCGCAGTTCAGGCAGAACTTGCCCAGGTTTGCCGTACCGCATTGCGGGCAGGTCCAGCTGCCTGCCTGCGCGGCTACGCCCCGTTCTGCTTCGGCCTTCACTCGGGCCATTTCAGCTTCTAACTGCTGATGGTCCATCAGTCGTTGCCGCCGTTCCATCAGCTCCTGCTGCTGAGCCATCTGCTGATACATGCCGGCACCGGCATTGCCGGCCATATTCATGAAGCCGAAAGCCGCGCCGCCACCGCCTTCATTCTGGGCCGCCATGCGCAGGGAATCGCTGGTGGCATCGGCCATGGCACCCATAGCCAGCGACGGATCCGACAGGGTCTTGCCCATCTGTACTTTCTGGATCTTCGCTTCATCTTCTTCATTGGCCTTGATGCTGTTGATGCCGAAGGATACGATTTCCAGGCCGCGCAGTTCCCGCCAGCGCTTGGACAGGACTTCATTCAAGGCGTCGGCGATTTCAAAGGTCCGCCCCGGCAGTTCGACGTAGTCGATACGCTGGGCACTGAGCTTGGCAAAGGCCGGCTGCAGGGCGTTGAGCAGTTCCGATTTCAGCTGGCTGTCGATCTGGCTGCGTTCATACCGGTCGGCGACGTTGCTCGCTACGTTGGTATAGAACAGGACCGGGTCGACGATACGATAGCTGTATTCGCCAAAACAGCGCAGGCGGATTAAGAGAATCTGACCCGTATCGGGGTCTTTCATCTTGAACGGGACTTCCTGCGGCGTGCCGTACTTATTGCCGATGAGCTCTTTCATGTTGAAGTAGTAGACCCGCTGGTCCTTGCCCGTATCGCCGCCAAAGGTGAAGCGTTCCTTCATCTGGCCCCACATATCCCGGAGCCCCTGTTCGAGGCCTCCCGTAAAGATAGACGGTTCCGTCGACATATCATAGATATATTCGCCCGGTTCGTTGCAGACGTCGACGACCTTGCCCGATTCGACGATCATCATGCACTGGCCGTTGTTGACGGCGATTTTCGAGCCGTTGGAAATGATATTGTCTTCGCCACTCGTATTGGAACTGCGGCCGCGCGAACTCGTCTGCTTCTGCCCTTTCATCATGAGGATATCAGGGGACATACTGTCACAATAGAAAAATTCCTTCCACTGGTCAGCCAGGACACCGCCGGCTGCTCCCATTGCCGCTTTGATCAAACCCATAAGATTACCTCCTTTTCGTAACGATTCTTGTAAAATTCTTTTCTTGCTTATAGGATAGCTTATTTCAAAAAAAAATCACCTGTATTTTACTACAGGTGATAGATACAAAATATACATAGTGCACGGCCATTTTGCCTTTAGTTATGCTGTTCAATCATTATTTGATTTTATTGAGCTGCGCTGCCAGTTCTTCTGCCGACGGGTCGCCGTTGACCGGCGTCATGATGTTCTGGGCACCGAGGTAGACCGTGCCGCCCGAAGCGGTGGCGCTTTCCTTGGCGTGGCCGTTCTTGTAGGCGGCGGCGAGGTTGCCCAGGACGAAATAGGACCGTTCGGCACTGCTCATGCTGTACGTGGCGGCAGGCTTGATGAATTTCTTGCCATTGACGTAGACCGTACCGTCTTTGACGCTGGCGTGTTTGCCGCTCATTTCATAGAGCTTGTTGGCGTAGTTGTCGCGCCGTTCCACGTTGGACGGGTGGTCCGACGGCGAGAAGATTTCACCGACGAAGTTGCTCGAATTGTCGCCCTGCTTTTCGATGACCCGCTGCCAGACAGCGGCCGTCGCGCCCGGGTTGTAGCCGGCATTGGTCACGTAGTCGAAGGAGAGGTTGTCCGCCGCCCATTCGTCAGCCCTGTCGATATGGACCGTTTCGATCTGGTTGCTGACCGTGTCGAGGATCAGGCTGCTCAGGCCCGAAGCACCGACGCTGTCGGCCAGGACCTGCTTGCCGATTTCCACGTTGAGCTTCTTCATCGTCGCGTTGGCCACATGGTGCTTCTGGCCGTGGCCCATTTCGTGGCCGAGGACGACGGCGATTTCGTCATCGTTGTTGAGGAGGTCGAACATGCCCTTATTGACGACCATGACATGACCCATCGTGCAGGCGGCGTTGAAGGTCGTGTCCGGGCTGACATACCAGCGGTACGGCAGGGTCGTGATACTCGAGTCCGTCTTGGCAATGCTCGCGCTGAGGCGGTTCATGATGCTTGCAAGGCGGTTGTCATAATAAGAATTATTGAGGACACCCGTCTGCTTCGTCACTTGCTGATAAATGGCGGCCTGCCCTTCCTTGGTCGTGTCGTAGGCTTTGAGCTGCTTGCTCATGGCCGATTTGAGCTGGAAGCCGCCGATGACGTCCGTAATGATATTGGCATGCACCGTCTGGACCGGCATGACGCCGATAGGCAGTGCCAGAGAGGTCATCGTCAGGACGCAGGCAGCGGCCAGTTTTTTCTTGAAATCCATAAAAAAATCCCCTTTCCATGTATGATTGCTATCTTCATTATACATAGAAAGAGGATTGTTGCAAGGGTTAAGGCTGTACACAGGATTCGCAGCGGGCCACCGGTGGGTCCATTATCCCTCCTTGTCTCTAAGTCCTTCACAGTTCGTGAATCTGGATTACCTTTCCCTCTGTCATATCCAGGCTGTTGATCTTTCCCAGTACATTCTGGAAGGTGCAGTCGAGTAGTTCCAACCGGGAATGATTCACTTCAAAAAGTGAGAGATTCGTGCTGGTGTCTTTGAAAGTGGTCCGGACGATCTTTAGATTCTGGCACTCTGTGGCACTGACCAGACCATAGGTACAGCCGCGGATTACGCTGTCCCTAAGGAGGATGTTTTTGCATCTCCGGGCTTCGTACCCATAAGTCCCGCAACCGTACAGATCCAGGTGATCCAGACTGGCATCTTTTACCTGTTCCAGATTCAGCACAGCTCCGGTACAGTGGCCTTCTTGCAGGATATGCCCGAACCGGAGATGAGCCAGCCGGATTTGCTGGCAGTTCAGGAATTTAAACACCGAGGAATAGGGGTCCTCCGTGACGATTTCTGCCGTGATGGCCTCGGTATCCTGTCCCCGGATGGTCAAATCCTGGAATCCGGCCAGTTCCAGTTCATGATAGACCCGGTACAGCCCCGGAGGACTGATGGGATTCCAGGCGAAGTTGTGAATCACCGGGTCCGCAAAGGGTCCCCGCAGCCAGGCAGACAGGTTGTACTGGCCCGGTGCCAGGATGATTTCCGTATGGTCACCAAGAGCCTCCATCATTTCCCTTACATTGTGGATCAGGACAGTTCTCCGGGCCCCCAGCGCCGTTGGGGCCATCATCATGACCAGCAGCAGGGTCAGAAGGGCACATCGCAGCAGCCCCGTCCATTTCGTCTTGCCAAATTGTTTCATCATCTGTCACCTCCGAGAATACCATGCCTATGAATAGCTAACGCTTGACCTTCCCTGCGGCCGTGACCCGTGCCTTCCCTTCTACATCCACACGACCTTTGCCGTAACGGGCCAAGGACTTCCAGGACAGTTTTTTCACCTTGTTCCTCAGCTTCTCTTGGAGTTTACCGAACTGATCCATCGTCATATCTTTTTTCTCCGACAAGGTGATGTCCGGGACTCCAAAGGTATTCCAGTACACTTCCATTTTCTCTACAGCCGGATCCCAATGGGTAAAATAATAGCTTTCACACACCAGGTTCCCATTCCCGTCCAGATGGTATTCTCCCAGTATGGAAAGGCTGGCACCCCCGGATCCCTGGTTCAGGAACCGTCCGTTTCCCAGATAGTACCAAGCGTTCCGGTAAAAGCCGCTGAACACCTGATGGAGCTGGCCGTCCCGGATGGTGAACAGGTTAGTGAGCCGGTTGTCCTGACCGATCAGCAGTTCCGGCTTCCCGTCTCCGTTGCAGTCCAGCAGCTGGTACTTCACCGCTTCCAGCCCCTGTTCCGGGGACAGATCCCGCACGCCTTCCCAAACGGCCATCAGGTCGTCCCGTTCCTCACCGAAGAGAATATAGTTGCTGCCACTTTGGACCATGGCATACAGGATATCCAGTTCCTCCCTATAGATATCATCTCTGCTGGAAGCGCCAGCCAGTCCGGACAGGCCGATGAGAAAAACCATCAGACACAGACAAGCCTTCTGCTTCCAACCCTTTTTTCCTTTCATGACGCTGGCCTCCTGATTTTCCATGTTCAAAAATCCATAAGCAGTTATCCTTACTATCATTTTACTAAACATAAAAAATAAATACACTGTAATTTATTACAGGTATGGGCAAAAAAAAGGCGCTGTCTTCATGCGACAGCGCCTTTTTAAGGGGTTAGCAGTTAGTGGCTGGTTGTTAGTGACAGACTGTATTCCGAGATTCCCACAAGCGGGCTGCCCTTGGGGACGATTCCTACGAACTACGAGCCACTAGCCACGAACCACGAACTAAATCTGTGCAAAGAGTTTCTTCCGGGTCCGTTCGGCTTCGGCTTTGATCTTTTCGATGTCCAGTTTGGTGAATTCTTTATGGCGTAAAAGGACTTCCCCATTGACCAGAACCGTGTCGACGTCCATGCTGTTGGCACTGTAAGCCATGAGGCTCAAGGTATCGTTCTTGGGATACCAGTGCAGCCCTTCGCGGTCGACGAGGGTGATGTCGGCTTTATAACCTGTTTCCAGTTTGCCTATGTCCGTATAGCCCAAGCACTTGGCACCGCCTTCAGTCAGCATATTGATGGCTGTTTCGGCTGGAATGACCAGCGGATCCAAGGTGTTCGCCTTGTGGATGAGCGTAGTCAGGCGCATTTCTTCGACAATGTCCAGATTGTTGTTACTCGATGCCCCGTCGGTGCCAAGGCCGACAGTGATGCCTTTGGCCAGCATCTTGGGCACCGGTGCGACGCCGCTGGCCAGCTTGAGGTTGCTGCCCGGATTGTGGGCGACGCGGACATGCTTTGCCGCCATGATGTCCATATCGTCATCATCGACCCAGACGCAGTGAGCAGCCAGGCAGCCGCAATCCAATACGCCGATTTCATCCATCAAGGCAATCGGCGACTTGCCGTATTGCTGCTTGATGTTTTCGACTTCCCCTTTAGTTTCGCTGAGGTGGATATGGATTTCTGCCCCCAATTCCCGGGCCTGGTCGACGAATTTATGGAGATAATCGGGCGGGCACGTATACGGCGCATGAGGCCCCATCATGACAGTAATGCGGCCATCGGCTTTGCCGTGCCAGTCGAGGAAGAGCTGGCGGTTTTCATCGAGGCCGGCCTGGGCATTCGGCCCGATGCCGATACTGCCGCGGCATAAGCAGGCGCGGATCCCCGATTCTTCGACGGCGCGGGCTTCCTGGTCCATGTGGTCGTACATGTCGGCATAAGCCGTCGTACCACAGCGGATCATTTCGGCAATGCCCAGCATGGACTGGGCGTAGATGACATCATCCGTCAATTTAGCTTCAGCCGGCCAGATTTTCTTTTCCAGCCAGTCCATGAGCTGCATATCGTCAGCATAGCTGCGGAAGACCGTCATAGCGACATGGTTATGGGTATTGACAAAGCCCGGCAGGGCCAGCATCCCCTTGCCGTCAATGACTTCATCGTACTCAGCCGTCTTCGGCGCTTCGGGAAACCCCGTGATACGCGAACCGTCGATGGCAATATTCTGTCCTTCTAAGACGCGGTGGTCCTGGTAGAGGGCTACGTGCTGAATCAGTTTTTTCATCGTTTCCCCTCCTGGTCCTTAGTCGAGATTCAAGTATTTGCGCTGTTCTTCGCTGAGCGTGTCGATGGCGTAGCCCATGGAAGCCAGTTTGATCTTGGCGATTTCCGTATCGATTTCATGAGGCAGGACATAGACATGGTTGCCCAATTCGGCATGGTGTTCGAGGATGTATTTGGCAGCCAGGGCCTGGACAGCGAAAGACAAGTCCATGATTTCAGCCGGATGACCGTCGCCGGCAGCTAAGTTGACCAAGCGGCCTTCAGCCAGGAGGTTGATGACATGGCCGTTCGGGAGTTCATAGCCTTCGATGTTGTGGCGGGCTTCAAAGTGGCGGACGGCCAGGGCTTCCAGTTCAGGTTTATTGATTTCTACGTCGAAATGACCGGCATTGGCCAGGACGACGCCGTCTTTCATGTTCTTCATGTGTTCGCCGCGGATGACGTCCTTGTCGCCGGTGAGGGTGACGAAGATATCGCCGACCTTAGCCGCTTCGGCCATGGGCATGACTTCAAACCCGTCGAAAACGGCTTCGATGGCTTTGATCGGGTCGACTTCGGTGACGATGACATGGGCACCGAGGCCTTTGGCACGCATAGCGCAGCCCTTGCCGCACCAGCCATAGCCGGCGACGACGACTTTCTTGCCGACGACGGTCAGGTTCGTCGTGCGCATGATGCCGTCCCACGTAGACTGGCCTGTGCCATAACGGTTATCGAAGAGGTATTTGCAGTACGAATCGTTGGCTGCGACCATGGGGAACTTCAATTCGCCGGCTTTGTCGAGACCGTGGAGACGGTTGACGCCAGTCGTCGTTTCTTCCGTGCCGCCGAGGAGGTTTTCCATGGCATCGGCCCGCGTCGTGTGCAGGAGATGGACCTGGTCGCCGCCGTCATCGATGATGATGTCCGGGTGATGGTCCAGGGATTTATTGAGGAAATCGAAGTATTCTTCATCGGTTGCGCCATACCAGGCATAGACGGTCAGCCCATCTTCGACGAGAGCCGCTGCGACGTCGTCCTGTGTGGACAAAGGATTACTGCCGGTCACGATGACGTTGGCGCCGGCCCGGTGAAGGACTTCGGCCAAATAAGCCGTCTTGGCTTCGAGATGGACGCTGACGCAAATCGTTTTGCCTTTAAAAGTCTGGTCGGCTTTCAATTTGTCGCCAATGGCATTGAGGGCCGGCATATGACGATCGACCCAGCTGATTTTTTCATGACCGCTTTTAGCTAACTTGATATCGCGAATAATAGATTCCATACGAATAAGACCTCTTTCTATAATGAATTAATGTTGGAAAAATACCGGTACGGATACGGCATCCGGCCGGTGGATAATGCCCTTTTCCGTCACGATGGCGCGGATATTTTCATGAGGCGTCACATCGAAGGCGGGATTGAAGACGGGCGTTTCGGGGAGGGCTGCCGCCACACCCCGGAAAGAACGGACTTCGTCGTGATTCCGTTCTTCAATGGGTATCTGACTGCCGTCAGTTATCGACAAATCGAAAGTCGAAACCGGTGCGGCAATATACAGGGGAACCGCCAGTTCCCGCGCCATCAGGGACAGGCCGTAGGTCCCGATCTTATTGGCCGTATCGCCGTTGGCAGCAATGCGGTCGGCGCCGACGATGATGGCATCGACACCTTTCGTCTTGAGGGTCCAGGCGGCCATATTGTCGGTAATGAGGGTCACGGGAATGTGGTCGGCCATGAGTTCGAAGGCTGTCAGGCGGGCGCCCTGCAAAAGGGGGCGCGTTTCATCGGCATAGACCATGGACACCAGGCCCCGGCGATGGAGCTCGCGGATGACGCCCAGGGCGGTGCCGACGCCAGCCGTAGCTAGGGCCCCGGCATTGCAGTGCGTGAGCAGTGTCAAAGGGCGGCCGAGCTTTTCCAGCTCATCGGCGCCGAACCGGGCCATGGCCGTATTGATGGCCACATCGGCTTCATGGATGGCAATGGCCTTTTCTTCCAAGACCGCCGTCACAGCTTCTGCTCCGTCTGCTTCATGCTGGCGGGCACAGACCATCATCTGGGTCAAGGCCCAGTGCAGGTTGACCGCCGTCGGGCGGGCCGCATCCAGGTCCTGGCAGATGGCTTCGAGAGCTGTCAAAAAGGGCGTATCCCCGCCCTTCTGGCACAAAGACCGCGCCGCCAGGACGACGGCATAAGCCGCAGCGACACCGATAGCCGGAGCCCCGCGGACGGCCAGGACAGAAATCGCCTGGCGCACGTCCTGCCAAGAATGGCAGGGCAGATAGATTTCTTCAAAAGGCAGCTTCGTCTGGTCCAGGAGGAACAGCGTACCTGCCTGCCAACGCAATGTATCCATTATACCGTGAACCCTCCGTAAGCCTGTAAGGTATGACGGCAGGCGCAGTCGCCATTGTCATATAATTCGATGCTCTTCAAGATGAGCTGCTGCAGGCGCTGGGAATTTTCCGCCATGGCTTCGACGACTTCTTCATGGGTCAGCGGCGCCGGAGAAATGCCGGCGGCAAAATTAGTGACCATGGAAATCGTGGCATAGCAGATTTCCGCTTCCCTGGCCAGGCAGACTTCGGGTACGTTGGTCATGCCGACCAGGTCGCCGCCGAGCTTTTCGTACATCCGGATTTCGGCGGGCGTCTCGAAACGGGGACCTTCCGTGCAGACATAGGTGCCTTTGTCGTGGAGCGTATAACCGCCGAGAGCCTGGGCCGCAGCTGCCACAGTCCGGCGCAGGTTCGGGCAGTACGGTTCGGTCATATCGACGTGGACGACGCCATTTTCACCGCCGTCGAAGAACGACGTATGGCGGCATTTGGTGAAATCCAGGAACTGGTCGGGCAGGACGAAATCGCCAGGCTTATCGTCGCGGTTCAGGGAGCCTACAGCCGTCGTCGACAAGATAGCCGTGACGCCCAGGCGCTTCAAGCCCAGGATATTGGCCCGGTAATTGATGAGATGCGGCGGAATGGAATGTGTCCGGCCGTGGCGGGGCAAGAAGACGAGTTCCCGGTCTTTATACGTCCCCTGCCAATAATGGATGGTCCCGTAAAAGGTATCCATATAGTCTTCATGGACATTGGATAAAATCTTCGGGTCACAGACACCGGTACCGCCGATGATGGCAATGAGTCCCATGGTAAAACCTCCTTCAAGGATCTAATTCTGCTTATGGCGCTGGGCAGCCGCTTCATACAGCGCTGCCAGTTCGTCGTGAGACAAGACGTATTTAGCCCCGCAATACTGGCAGGTCATTTCTACCTGCGGGTCCTTCAAAAGGGCTTCCTTATCTTCCTGGCGCAGGGACAACAGGGCATTTTCAAAGCGCTGGCGCGAGCACGTGCAGCGCCAGTACAAATTTTGACGGTAGAGTTCCTTGAAATGCATGCCGCTGAGGATGATATCGATGAGGCCTTCCCCATTCGGATGGTCCTGCAAATACGTCGTCAACGCACCGACCTGGGTGATATTGGCTTCGACACGGGCCAGGTCTTCATCCTTCGCGCCCGGCAATGCCTGGACGAGGAAGCCGCCGGCTGCGGCAATGGTATAATCCTGACTGACCAGGACGCCCAGGCTGATCGTCGACGGCACCTGTTCCGACGTGAACAGATAATAAGCGATGTCTTCGGCGATTTCGCCGGACACTAAATCAGCCTGACTCGTATAGGTCGTCTTTTCCGGCGTGAACCGCGTCACCGTCAGCTGGCCGTGCTGACCGACACCGGCAGCGACATCGAGCTTGCCATTGGCCTTCAGCGGCAGGTCGACCTGGGGATTATCTACATAGCCGCGGAGCTTATTCGTATCGAAGCAGTCGGCATGGACAGCGCCTAAAGGCCCGTCACCGGCGACCTTCAGGGAAACGCCTTCGTGGTTCTTGTAGTCCCCAGCCAGCAGAGCTGCGCCGGTCATCGTCCGGCCCAGGGCCGCACTGGCCACAGGCGACAAATTATGGCGCTGCCGGGCCTTTTCAACGATGCCCGTCGTCAAGGCAATAGATACCCGGATGAGCTCATCCGATGTATAATGAATAATCTGGTTACGTGTAATCATGTATGTTCTATCCTTTCTTTACAAATCCAGTCTTTATTATACAACATCGGTGCGGACCTAGCCAGTACTGTACCGACAAAAAAGAGGCTGTCTTCCTGCAACAGCCTCGATTCACTATGCTTTTACGGCGATACCTTCCAGATGGAGGAGCGCTATTTTCTTGTCAATGCCGCCGGCATAGCCCGTCGCCCTGCCATTCGCCCCTAAAACGCGGTGACAAGGGATGATGATGGAAATGGGATTATGTCCCACAGCCCCGCCGATGGCCTGGGCCGACATGGCCTTCCCCGTCCGCTCTTCGATCTGTTTGGCCAGGTCGCCATACGTCGTCGTCTGGCCATAGGGAACCTGGCAGAGCAGATACCAGACGAGGCGGCGGAACTCACTGCCTTGCGGTGCCAAAGGCAGCGTCATGATAGCCGGCATACGGCCGGCAAAATAATCATCCAGCCAGCGCGCAGCCTTACGCAGAATCGGCGTCTCTTCGTCCCGCATCACTTCGCCCTGCAAAGAACCATAACAATACTTCTGCCCTTCAAACCAGGCCCCTACCAGCGCCGTGTCACTGGCCGCCAGAATCATCGGCCCCAACGGCGATTCATATATCATCTTATAGTACATCACAAGTCACCTCTATCTATATTACTAATCAGGGCAAGGCATTGCCCTTCGTGATTCGCCAAACGGCGACGGTGCGGGCCGCTTCCATGGTCTGCTTCAATCCCGAATCCGGCAAAGCCTGTTCGTCACCGATATGGCCGTTTTCAATGTATAATTTATGATTAAAAGCGCTACGGGATTGCGTCAACGGAGGCAATAAGGATTCATATGAACTGCCAGCTGGCAAAATCAAAGCTGCCAAAGTCGGTGCAATCTGCAAATGGCTGCCGGCTATCTGGTCCGAAAATAAATCCGGCGATACGCCATCGCCATAGAAATAACAGGGAATGCCACTCAAAGCCCACAGGGATACATCTGTAGCAAAATTGAACCGTTCTGCATGGTCGCCGGTGACGGCAAAGAGTGTCGACGAGTCGTCGCCTTCGACTTCTTTGATGAATCTCCCCATGACATCATCAGCGTACCAAATATGGCCCAGCTGATCTATCGTCTTAGTATCAGAAGGAATAGAAGGCGGTAATTTAGCCGTCACTTCGTCCCGCGGGAAACCATGGGCATCGACATCATAAGCAAAAGGCGGGTGGTTACTCGTCGTCAAGATGAAATAGACCGTATCGCCTGTATCTTTCTGCATCTGTTCCCGAATCGCATCGAAAAGGATTCCATCGGGTACGCCCCAGGATGAGCTTTCACCTTGATTCGGCAATTCATCGGCACAATGGAATTCATCAAAGCCTTCACGCAATGTAAAAGGCTCAATGTCCTGCCAGCTCCGTAATCCGCCATACCAGAATACGGTCTTATAGCCCATGCGTTTCATCATGGCACCAATGCCTAAGCCATCGACATCACCGTGGCGCCCCATCATGTAGTTGACATACAGGCCGACATCAGGCAGCCCTGTCAAGAACCCATTGAGAGACGTCATCGTCCCATTACCGTTTGACAGGAAATGATACGTATGGGCGCCTTTCGCTTCCAGCCATTGACCCGTATGGGCTAATCCCAAATCGCGATATTCCGGCAGCAAAGGCCATAACGCATAATTTTCCCCTAAAATGACGACGACATGATGCGGCCGATGAATTAAAGGCGTCCCAACGCTTTTCCGGGTAAAGGCTTCATCCAGCGTAGCCGCTTGCGGATTGCCGCCCAGAACCTGAATGGCCTGGCGCAGCTCTTCAGACGATACCGAACGCAAGGCCCGTTCCGTAGCCCGTCGGTGAGTCGAATAAGCCCGATAAAGGGCCTGACCATCATCTAAAATAGCCTCATTCAACAACGTATACCGTGTACGGGCAGCACTTTCCCAGGGAACGCCGCTGTCCGAATTGAAAGCTCCGCCAAAACGACAGAATATCCCAAAAATGGGAACTAGGACAGCCACCAAGACGACATATCGGCGAACATGCCGTTTTGGGATCCAGACCGGGGTCTTCGCTAAACGCAGCCACAAAAAGACAAACAAGACGATAAGTGCGGCAGCCCCGGCCAGACGGGGCCAGAACTGATACTGATGGACGACGGTATCCCAAATAGCCGCTTTATCATCAGTCATACCGTTGAATAGCATGATATCAAAGGCATGATGAAAGACCTCATAATAAGGAATCCGGGCCATAAAAAGTACCGTCATAATGGCAATAGCCGCACTGCCTAAGACATTCCGTATTTTCTGAGCTGGCCAGCGCGGCCATAAACTGTAAGGAATTGTCGCAAAGATAAAAGGAAAGGCCACAAAGAAAGCCGTCGTCTTCAAACTAATCCGATCACCGAGCCACAAAGCTTCAGCAATATCTCCTGCCCCGGCATTCCCTAACTGCCCTGAATAAATGATTAAAAAAGCACAGCGGAAAAGTATGAGCAAAATATAGATATAGATAAATAATTTTGCATCTTGCTGGATACTACGTAAAAACCTCAAAAAATCGCCTCGTTTTTTTACACAATTAAGGCAAATAACATGCTAATATTGCAAGAAAAATCTATAATTATAGTGCTTTTCTCCCCCCATTTCTAATTTATACCTTTCATCACCACGGGATAAATCTAACCCACGAATTTGAGAATTTTTTTGTAGGTATTTTATACTTTCACTAATCATGACTTTGCCGGGAGCATAATGGGAAAAGGCGCTATCCATAGCAACAATAGGAAAAACAATTTCATTAAAATTAGTAAGAAATCCACTCATGAAAGCAGCCGGACGATGTTGCAAAAATAAACAAAAAGTATAATGTGAATCCATATTTTCCATTGCCCAAGTCAAAGCTGAAAAATAGCGATGTTTAATAAACGGGAAAAAGTCTCTTTTGCGATGCTTTCTTTCCGATTCTCTTTTAGTATAAATTCTCATCAAATCAGATAGAAGTTTCTTATTTTTGAATGGCCCGTGGATTACATCCAAATGCATTTCTGCATCTGTCTTTTTAGCCTTGTTGTAGGCTTTGTGGAGATTAGATCTTGAATTTCGCGATAGACCTTGAAAATATAGCTCATATTCATTAGGGAAAATAATTTTAACACAAACACGATCCATTTCTTTTTTAAATCATATAGTTTTGATAAGGTATTATAATTGTTCTCAAAGAACTTATATAATCGCGAGCGCTGATTTATCTTATAAAGCTTTAATTCCATTCCTTTAAAATATTGTCCTAGTTCTTTGAACGCGGAGAAAAGCTGTTCATCCGTAATATATCGAGAATAAATAAAATCCAAATTTCCAGCTCCGCTAATATTTTCCCCAAAAATGTATACACATTGCTTTTTAACATATACAGGTATAATCATTAATGGAGTGGTTTCATCACTATTATCGTAATATACAAAAAAATAATCTTTTTGAAATAAAGTAGTTGGCTTGACCTTTTTATACTTAAAAATATTTTCATTATATTCTCTTGAAGAATATGGAAATATATAACTATTTTCTTGATAAAGGCCCTTCCAAATTTTATCTAATTCAGGGGCTTCCCATTTATATTGAACTAACATTTGCATCTCTCCATTTTTCTTACTAATATAGTTCATCACTATCATTTATTTAGATTTTTGACAATCCACGCAGTTAAAGAAACATAATCTGATGCTAACTCACACCCAGTCCCCATGCTGGGTTTATATTTTTCGCAGTTTTCCCTTGTCGCTTCGCCCTGCCTTTCGGCCATACCAGACATGACCTCCCCTACTTCGTTTTCTGTCATCCACTGTTTCGGTGTCACCAAGTACTCTGGCTGAGTTTGCGTCAAGGCCGGATACAATGAATAATATGTAAAGCCTTTAGGCGCGATTAATTCCAAAACAGTCGGAATGATATTCAAATGCGTGCCTATTTTAGCTTTGGCAAACCAATCCGTAGAAAGCTGCGGATGATGAATCAAAAGGGGCGTGCAATACAATTCACGGAACATATAATCCCGCGGAACTAAGGACGAATTACTTAAATCACCATATAAATTAGAATGATCACCTGTATAAAGGATCAAACTATCTGGAAAAGCTTCTTTGATTTCATCAATAAAACGGTTAACAGCCTGATCAGCATAATGAGCCGTCCCCAAGGCCTTGCACCGTTCTTCATTATCGCGGATATCTGAACCAATAGATTCATCAAAAATGGATTTATCAAACTTCAATACTTCTGGTTCAATTTTATAAGGCCCATGATTGGATGTCGTATAGATAAAATGGAACGTCGGTTCTTGGATTTCTTTTATCCGTTTCGCCGCTTCCTGTAAAAAGACATGGTCATAGACACCGACCCAGGTCCGCGGCGCTTGAGGACCACAAAAATCAGTGGCACTTTCCACGCGGTCAAAGCCTTGCGCTCTGCCAAAGTGATTGAAGTTACCGTTAGAAGCATTGCCACCATACCAATAGATAGTCTGATAGCCTAACTTCTTCATTTGCCCGGCAAAAGATGTCGGCACTGTGTTGTGCCAAAAGGCTTCCATTTCATTCAATTCTAATTGGGCATCATAAATCCCGGTCATCAAAGAAACAATAGAAGGCCTCGAAATATTACCGGCCGGCAAAAAATGATTAAAGTACATCGTATGTGGGTTCGCAATGAATCTTTTTGTCGCATCTAACACATGCAGCCCCGCATACAGTGGATCCAAAGCCCATTGCGGAACACTTTCACCAACAATAAAGAATACATGCTGAGGCTTTTTGATTTTAGGTCCTTGAGCGACTCGCTGATAAGCCAATAACGGGCTTTTTAAAGATTGCCAATCCATAGCATGTCCTAGTGGCATAATCTTTGTAATATGTTCAGCCAAGGTGTCATCACTTTGCTGCATTTCTTCAGCTAAAGGTTTGCGGTGTACCCATTTTAAAGCCACTAAGTCATCGACACAAGCTCTCGCTAAAAAAGCATCTTCTTTAACAATCGAAGGAATGGTATCCCATTCTGGTTTATTACGATGATTCAAAGTTCCACCAAATCGTACCCAGTAAAATCCCAGAATAGCTAAAAGGAAAATCCCAGTATTGAAAATATACTGCACTATTGTTGAATTAAAATGAGGTAATCCAACAGAAGGAATCTGCTGTAATATCCAGCATCCTAATAATACGGCCGGGACGTAAGGAATATATCCCAACAAAATGAGCAATCCATGATCTTGATGGAAAAAAACATCAACAAGATTATGCTTTTCCGCATGTTTCCCCATATGAACTAAATAGTTAAAGGTATCATGGAAATGACGGTAGAAAATCATCTTTCCCATAAAAGCAGCGTAAAGGATAGCCGCGTAAATAACACCAATGCCTAACCGCAAGGCTAGGCCGTAAACTTGAAAAAAGTCAAAAAACGCGGATGGAATCGACACCAAAATCATAGATGCCAGAAAAACATAGGCATTGAAATCCATGCCCCACCAAAAGCCATAACGGAAACACTCTATTAAAGCCTTGCCCTTTCCTTTAAAAGAAGGATAGGGCTGATAAATCTTGATAAAAGCTATACGAAAAATAGCGCTCAAGATAGGAAAAAATAAAAATAATTTTATGTCTTGCTGTAATCCGTAAAAGAAAACTTCAAACATCAAATAAGCTCCTTATTCTTTTAAATCGATAGTACAATGCCGTAGCTGAATCATCAATGCTAAAATAAACCACATGGTTCGGATAACAGATGAAAGTCTATAAGTTGGCTGAAATGCGCCGAAAAGTACCATACAAGCTAAAAAAGCAGTAAAGAATATTAAATCACATGGATTATGTTCTTTTATCCATTTTTTAAAAGGAATAATTAACGAAAACCCATAAAAATATAATAATCCTAAAAAACCAATAGTACCTGTTTCAGCTAATGGCTGCATATAATTGCTATGGGCATGTGGTAAGTTTTGAGTTTCTTCATCATATTTATACCCTTCATTTCGGTAATACCACCCCCAATTATTCAAGCCTACTCCATTAATATAATGGTCTTGAAACATATCCCAGCTTGCCTTCCAAGCCCAAATCCGATCTACATTCGAACGATTTGTTGTCGTATTCAGTGTAGTCGATAAACGTTCAATATATTTAGGACTGCTTAAAACAGCTCCCCCAAGTAAACAGAGAATAATTAAAATGATAGCTGCCATTTTTTTGCTATTCCGTAAATAGTAATATAAATAAAATGGTGCAACCAAGGCACTTACTAAAAATGCACCTCTGCCAAAACAACCAAAAAGGCCTGCAATGGAAGAAACTAACCCTAAAAGTGCAAATTTTTTAATATTTTTTTCAAAATGAGAATCTAAAAGAATAATAGCTGACATAGCCAGGACCATACAAATAATAGCCGTCAAATCCAAATAATCCCCATGAAAGCCTCTCCCCCGCTCCCAATGGAGGATAAAAAACTGATAACAAGCAATCAAACAGTCAATAGAAAAAATACAGAAAAAAACGGCTAAAATTTTCAGTAAATATTCTCGGCGGTGAATAAAAGCAACGACCAAGACAAAAACCATAAAACGCCAAATCCAATCGCCTAAAAAATAATAAAAAACAACCGCTTTATCATCAACATCAATAATTGAAACAAAGGAAGCAATAAACCATATACAAACGATTTTTATATATTGCCTGGCTGTGTCATTCAAATTCAGCCTTTTTCCGTTTTTCCACCATAAATAAGCAGCTAATATAGTTGCTATAGCAAGGGCAATTTGAGAAACTGCTGTAGCTAGACGGGTTAAACAAATTCCAATGCCAATAAGCACGGCCATTAATACTTCATATTTAGGGGAGGTATTATAAAAATCAATATTAGCCTCGTTTTTCATTCTAACTCATTCCTTACACTTAATTATTGTTTTACAATCTGATTCAGCAAATTTTCCCATGTATCCCAAATTACCTTAGAAGAATATTTTTTCATGTCTATCCGTGCTCCTTCTCCTAAAGAAACTCTGATACTTAAACTAGACATCAATCTTTTCATGGATATTCTTAATGGCTCAATCCCATCATCACACAGATAGCCATTTTCTCCATCTTTAATCAGTTCATTAACGGCACTACAGCTTTTATAGCCTACTGCTGGCAACCCCATGCTCATGGCTTCTCCCAGGGCTAATCCAAACCCTTCATAGGCACTGGGGAAGGCAAAAATATCGCCCTGTTGGAGGACACTGGGGACATCATTCGTAGGGCCTTTTAGGAAGACTCTATTTTCTAAGTGATGTTTTTTGATTAACAGCTGTAATTCTTTATAATATGCCTTTCCATCTTCAGCGCCCCATAATTCGACATTCCAATTCGGGAATTCATCAGCTAAGCCCGCAAAGGCTTCAATCAGCAAATGAGGCCGTTTATGATTCTTTGACAATCTGCCCACAAAAAGGATTTTATAGGTATCTTTCTGGGCACTTAAATCAGCCTGCACGTCATATTGCGGTATGGCATTGCCAATGACAACGGTCTTGACATTTGGCAAATGGTCTTTCAAATGTTTTTCAAAAGATGGCAATAAGACCTGACAAACTGCACTTTTTTCTAGAGCCGGTAATTCGGCTTTAGGATAGGTATGAAAATAATCTTCAGGATCACCATGGCTCATGGTAATAACAGGTACTGAAGTATGAAGATCACAAAGCAACATCTTGCTTGATGCTGATTGGAAGGCAACAATGACCTCTGGCATCATTATATCGAGAACCTTTTGCAAATTCTCTAATAAATATTTTTGTGCAAAATCAGTGTTCACAGTACGCGCTTTTCGCTTATTAAAAGGACGAATCAATTCTCGTTTGATTTTTAGATACCAAGGATAGGGAATAGACTGCCCCTGAAAATGGCGAATATCATAAAAAGGAATTCCATCATCTAATGGATAATAAAAATCCCCAATTTTTTCATCACTATAAACCAAGCTGACAGTATGGCCTCTTCTTTTCATTTCATTAGAAAAAGCACAGGTTACTTTGGCTAATCCACCACTATCATCAACCATTTTAGTCAAATTCACCACTAATATTTTCATACAGCTACACTCCATAAAATTTATTTAGACAAAATGTGAACGATACATTGAATCAATTTATCTTGCCCATATTTTTCATTCGCCTTAATCAAGCCTTGACGATAACTTTCTTGCTTTCCCGGAAATTCGTTGACAAATTTTTCTAATTGTTTAGAAAATACATCTACGGAATCCAATTTGACAGCTTCGCCAATATTAAATTCCTGTAAGATTTCAGGATTCATTTCAGGCGATTGCAGTACTGGTTTATAGTAACCGATAGCCGTAAACAGCATCGCACTGGGCTGATAACGATAGCGTGCCGCACCATAAGGCAAAAGCATGACGTCAATGTTCATGATTTCCTGCTGCCATTCTATTCCTAAGAGGTTCTTATGCAAAAAATGGATATTTTTATAATTGGCATATGCCTGTCTCAACCGTTCAAAATCATCACTATCTACCTGTGTTGCTGTAGCTCCCTGCACGGTTAACGTTACAGGAGTCGTAAAGTTTGCTTTTACAAAGGCTTGCAAGAAAAAATCTAAGTTCTTTTCCCTGCGATATTGGCCAAAAAAACCCAGCCGCAAAGGATCATGTACATGGAATTCTGGTGTCACCGGCAAATCGAAAGGAATATAAACCGGTGCCATGATAGTATGAAAATTAGGACAATCAGCTAATTCTGGAAATTCAGTTTGCAGACCCAAAGCCCCTAAATGCACATTGGGATATTCCTTTAAGCTTTTGACGCCATCACAGAAGCGCTGGCGGTCTTTGGGCATGATACCGTGAAACATGAATAAAAAGGGAACTTTACTATCCTTTAAAATACTGTGACGGATGGAACGCATAACACGCCAGCTATTCGTTGGTACAATGACAGCATCACATTTACCGTCAGCCCCTTTCCGACAAGCACTGTTTAGCCAGGCGATACGACGGTGTTCTCGCTGAAGTGAAAGCCACAGCCGCTTCAAACGGCTGACACCAGCATAAGAAATAGCTTCTCCCCCGTCCAGATAGTCGACATCGCAGTGATAGTCCAGCTTAAAGGGAAATCGTTCCGGCACAAAGAAAACCGGTTCATGACCTTGTTTTTTCAGTTCTTCGACAAGAATCCGGTCAAATTCAATTTCATGCCCCGCCGGCATGACAATCGATTCCAAAATAGCCACACGCATTATTTACTACTCTCCCTTCCGTTGCAACTCATGCAATTTCAAATATTTCAACATGGTGTAGAAAAAGTGGGTGCAGCATAGATAAGAACCGATGCCGCCATCGAGAAAGCCTTTGCGAAGGACGAACATCTTGAAGAAGCCGCCGATACTGTGCATGAGGATACCTGGCATCGAGGTCCGTTTGCCGCGTTTGTAGGCATCTTCGGCCCAAATCGTTGTATACAGGCAGAGTTTTTCTTCCCATTCATGCCAATCACGATAGGTATGGTGTTCGATGTAACCTTTCAAGCGTTTATCCGGCAAGTCACATTCCGGGTGTTCATGGACTTTATTGACCCACTTTACGGTCGTCCGCGGGAACATGCGCCGTACGTGATCCGGGTCGAGGACGCCGTGGTTAAAGGTAACACCAAAGGCGACAGATTTACGCGTAATTGCATATTGTGTATCCATTTTTCCGTCGGCGATGATGCGCTGGATATCGCCAATCAATTCACCGTTCAGGCGTTCATCAGCATCAAGGTAGAGCACCCAGTCGGCATCGGTCTGTTCTAAGGCGAAATTGCGCTGGGCCGCAAAATCGTCGGTCCAGGCGCGAAAGCAGACCTTGGCTCCATGGGCCTTGGCCAGTTCTACAGTCTTATCGGTACTCCCAGAGTCGATGACCAGGACTTCAGGTGTGCATTTCTTGGCATTCTCCACAACGTCGACGATATTTTCTTCTTCGTTTTTTGTCAAAATCAATATGGCTAAAGAGCTCATAGACAGCGCTCCTTCTCTCGTAATATTTATATCTGGTACGCATGTATAACTATGTTACATTGTACCATATCCCCCGGTCAAAGTACAGTCGGCCGCTGTCCCATAAAGCAAGGGCTGCCTTTCCCAGCATTCGCCCGGAGAGACAGCCCTTTTTGTGATTTCGCTTACTTTTATAATTCTTTGATGAGGTTGACCATTTCGATAGCGCTAGTAGCGACGTCGAAGCCTTTGTTGCCGGCTTTTGTGCCAGCCCGTTCGATGGCCTGTTCGATGTTTTCCGTCGTGATGACGCCAAACATGATGGGGATGCCCGTTTTGAGGGATGCTTGGGCGATACCTTTAGCCGATTCGCCGCAGACCAGGTCATAGTGGCTGGTAGCGCCGCGGATGACGGCACCGAGGCAGATGACGGCGTCGTATTTGCCCGATTCGGCCATTTTCTGGGCGATCAGGGGGATTTCAAAAGCACCCGGGACCCAGGCCGTCGTGATGTCTGCGTCATCGACGCCATGGCGATGGAGAGCGTCATAAGCGCCGCCGAGGAGCTTGCTGCAGATGAATTCGTTGAAACGTGCGACGACGATGCCGAATTTCGCACCAGAACCGATTAATTTACCTTCTTTGACTTGTACCATTGTAAAACACTCCTATTCTGAAATAATTATGTTAAAATCCATTTTCCAGCAGTTTTTCCATCGTCAGGCCCGAAGAAGCCTGCGACGGATGACCGACAGTAAAGCTATGGACATATTTCCCGATGACATCGGTTTCCAAATTGACGATAGCCCCTGGATGCTTATCCATGAGGGTCGTATTGGCCATGGTATGGGGAATGATGGAAACGGAAAATTGGCTGTTGCCGACGGATACGACGGTCAAGCTGATGCCGTCGATGGTGATGGACCCTTTTTCGACAATGAACGGTTCCATATCTTTCGGGATGGAAATGGTGATGACCCGGGCAATGCCGTCCGTCGTGATGCGGGCGACATGGCCGACGCCGTCGATGTGGCCGCTGACGATGTGACCGCCCAGGCGGCCGCCGACCTGCATGGCCCGTTCGAGGTTGACTTTAGAGCCGCTCTTGATGGTGCTGAACGACGAACGACGCATGGTTTCATGCATGACATCGGCCGAAAAGGTCGAATCCGTCATATCCGTAACGGTCAGGCAGACGCCGTTGACGGCAATGCTGTCGCCAAGCTGCGTGCCTTCTAATACTTTGTGCGCCTGGATGGTCAGGCGGATGGAATCGGGGCGGCGGTCCATCTGGGCAATCGTCCCCAGTTCCTCAATGATGCCAGTGAACATAGGCACCCTCCCTGTTGGCATTATATGCCGTAATCAATACATTATTTTCATGGAGCTCTACCGAATCGTAGGACAGCGGCATACATTCGTCGAGTTCGTCGACGCCGCAGCCGCCGACAGACGGCAATGCGCCGGTCCCGCCGATGACCTTGTCACCTACGAAGGCGTAAATCTTATCGACCAGGCGGGCATCGAAGAAGCTGCCCTGGACGGTGCTGCCGCCTTCGACGAGGATGCTGGTCAGCCCTTCGTCGTGCAGGAGCTGCAAGGCGTCGGGCAGATAGATGGTCTTGCCATCCTGGAGCGGCGCCAGGATGATGCGGACGCCGGCGTTCTTCAAGGCTTTCATCTTCTCTACCGGGCATAATGACGTCGTGACGACGATGGTCTGCGTCGTCTTATCGGTGACGACAAGGGACGTCAGCGGCGTCCGCCCTTTCGTATCGAGGACGATGCGCACGGGCTGATGCGGAGCTTCCTGGCCGGGCCGGTCGATGCGGCTGGTCAGGAGCGGATTATCGGTCAAGACCGTATTGATGCCGACCAGGATGCCGTCGTAGATAGAGCGCAGGTAGTGGCCGTAACTGCGGGCCCAGTCATTGGTGATCCACTGGGATTTCCCCGTCCGCGAAGCCGTGCGGCCATCGAGGCTCTGGGCCAATTTGATGGCGATGAACGGTTTCTGGACCATCATATTCTTGATGAAGACTTCGTTGAGCTGGGCTGCTTCCTTCGACAGGAGGCCGACTTCGACGGGGATGCCCGCCTGCCGCAGAATCGCGGCCCCCTTGCCGGCGACTAAGGGGTTCGGGTCGAGCATGGCCATGACGACTTTGCCGACGCCCTTTTCAACGAGGGTCCGGGCGCAGGGCGGCGTCCGTCCGTAATGGGCGCACGGTTCGAGAGTCACATAGACCGTCGCTCCTTTGGCCCGTTCGCCGGCTTCACGCAAAGCCCATACTTCCGCATGGGGCGTGCCGGCCTTATGGTGATAGCCCGTGCCGACGATTTCACCGTCTCTGACGATGACACAGCCGACAGCCGGGTTAGGTGTCGTATAGCCCAGGGCGGTCTTCGCCAGGTCCAGGGCTTTTTTCATATACTCTGCCGGTTCCAATGTATTCCTTCCCTTCCATTCAGATTTGCAAGATAAAAAAAGGCTATGGACGTAAGATTCCCATAGCCTTTTGAGCGCAACAAAAACACAATCTGTCGTCTTTTCCCATCCAGACTGTACTGTCGGTACCGAAATTGCATCGGTTCAACCCTTGCGGGTTAGCGGACTGTCACCGCCGGTCAGGAATTGAAAGCGCCGCTTTCTCACCTTGCCTCAAAGACTATCCTTATTCACTTGAACTACATGTATGATTTTAGCACATGCAAGGAAGAAATACAAGTCCTTATCGTAAGGACGCAATGGCTGCGGCCCGGTCTTCAGCTCCGAAGACGGCACTGCCGGCGACGAGGAAGGTCGCACCGGCGTCTTTGACGGCCTGGACAGTCTTGGCATTGACGCCGCCGTCGACTTCGATGACGGCCGCCGTATTGCCGGCCTGTTCCAGGAGGGCTTTCGCCTGGCGGATCTTATCGACGGCATAAGGGATGAATTTCTGACCGCCGAAGCCGGGATTGACGCTCATGATGAGAATCATATCCAACTGCCCGGCCACGCAGGACAAGGAAGATACGGGGGTCGCCGGATTGAGGGCGACGCCGCCTTTCATGCCTGCTTCGCGGATCTGCTGCAGGACCCGGTCGAGGTGGACACAGGCTTCCTGATGGACCGTGACGTACTGGACGCCGGCAGCCGCCAGGCCGTCGATATAGGTTTCCGGATGTTCGACCATGAGATGGGCATCGAAAGGCAGTTTCGTGCAGCTGCGCAGGGCTTTGATGACCGGTACGCCGAAGGTCAGGTTCGGTACGAAATGGCCGTCCATCAAGTCGAGATGGATGCAGTCGGCCCCCTTCCGTTCAACGTCCTGGATTTCTTCGGCCAGGCGGGAAAAATCAGCCGACAATATAGAGGGGCAAATGGTTACCATGACTATCGTTTCCTTTCTGCAATGGAAGTGAGTATCTTACAATATGTATCGTAGCGTTCGGCCTGGATATGGCCGTCGGCTACGGCTTGTTTGACCGTACATTCCGGTTCGGACAGGTGCAGGCACGATGAGAACTTGCAGCCGCCGCTGTAGGGCAGCATATCCGGGAACAAGCGCAGGACTTCCCGGGGGTCGAGGTGCTCGAAATCGAGGGCACTGAAGCCCGGCGTATCGACGACGTACGTGTCGCTGTCGAGGCGCATGATTTCCGAATGGCGCGTCGTATGGCGGCCGCGCTTGATCTTTTCGCTGACGGCGCCGACGGACAAGTCCTTCCGCCCCAGGAGCTGCGACAGCAGGCTGGACTTGCCGACGCCCGACGGGCCGGCAAAGGCCGTCATGCGGTGCGGCAGGAGAGCCCGCAGCGTATCCAGGCCTTCGCCGGTCTTGGCCGACACGAGATAGACGTCATAGCCGCAGCGTTCATAAAAGGCTTTATAGGCTTCGGCTGTGTCCCGGTCCAGGTCGCACTTATTGAAGCACAGCATCGGATGGATGCCGCCGTATTCACAGGTCATGAGCATCTTATCGACGAGGAAACGGTTCGGGTCCGGCGACTGGGCCGCCATGATGACCAGCAGCTGGTCTATATTGGCCACCGCCGGCCGGCGGATCTGGTTGCGCCGGGGCAGCAGGGCTTCGATGACGCCCTTATCCTGGCCCAGCTCGGTGATTTCCAGCTCGTCGCCGACGAGGATCTTGGCTTTCAGCAATTTGCCGCGGCGGCGACATTCGACGAGGTTCTCCCGGCCGACATCGACATAATAATACCCGTTATAGTTCTTGATGACGCGTCCTTTTGTCATGTTCCTCCCCTTAGATGTACTGATCCTGTACTAATGAATTGTTGATATAGACTTTGACTCTCGTCTTGCCCGTGCCGCTGACGCTCTTGGAGATGTTATCGCCACCGGCCTGGCTGCGGTCATAGACGACGCGCGAGCCGTTGTCGTCGGATACGACGATCTGGACATGCTGGCTGGAAGCGCCGGATGGTACGCTGATATTGACGGTCCCATAATGGGGCGTCCCGGCCGGTTCCTGGTTATTGGCACTGCCATCGGAGCCGCCGGAACTGCTCGACGGCGAACTCTGGCTGCTCTGGGACGACGGATATTCGACGGACAAGTTGACGACCTTGCCGTCTTCCGACGTCTGGCCCGTAACGACGGCCTGAGAGTTATCCTTCGACGAATCGAGGTTGGATACGCTGCCGACGGAGTAGCCCGCGCTTTCCAGGGCTTTCACAGCCGCATCGAGGCTCATGCCGCTCGTATTGGGCGCTTCATTCTTAGCCGCTTCGGCTTCTTTTTCCGCTTCGCTCTTACGGCAGACGACGAGGTCGACTTTCGTCCCCTTTTCGACTTTCTTCGGCGATTCCGGATCCTGTTCGATGATCGTCCCGTCTGCATACTGGGCACTCTCTTTGTAGCGCACCTTGCCGACAGACAGGCCGATTTCCTTCAGTTTCTTTTCGGCCTCGTCGAGGGTCAGGCTCCGCAGGTCCGGTATGAGGACTTCTTCGCCCTTATTGCCCTTGCTGACGGTCAGGTAGATGGTCCGGTTGGCCTTGACGACAGCCCCTCCGGACGGAGTCTGGGAAACGACTTCGCCTACTGGCACTTCGTCGCTTTCCACTTCCTTGACGGAGACGTCGAGCTTCTTATCCTTGAGGATCTTCTTGGCGATTTCTACCTGCTTACCCGTCACATCCGGTACGGTAATGTCTTCAGTACTCCAAAAATTCCCGAAGGAAAAGAAGGCCCAGACAAAGGCGACGAGGAAGACGCCGAGCATACCGATGATGATGGTTTTCTGAGAATGATTGCTGATAGAATCCATGAACCGCGTAAAAGGGTTCTTCTTCTTTTCCGGAGGTTCGTCTTCGGGCAGGTCTTTTTCCTTGATAGGCTGCAGTTTCTGCGTACCGAAGTTATACGGGCCCTTGCTGATGATCGGCCGGGCGCCGTTGGTGTTGATGAAACCCTGGGACAGGCGCAGTTCCGACATCATCTCGCCGATGGACTGGAAACGGTCGTCCGGGTTCTTGGCCATGGCCTTGAGGATGACCTGTTCGACGAGCCGAGGGATGCGGCGGTTGTACTTGGTCGGCAAGGGGATGTCGTCCTGGACGTGCTTCAGGGCGATGCTGATGGCTGTATCGCCCTGGAAGGGAACGACACCGGTCATCATTTCATACATGACGACACCCAGGGAGTAGATATCCGTCCGTTCGTCGATATGGCCGCCGCTGGCCTGTTCCGGTGAAAAATAATGGACAGAACCCAGAACCGTGCGGTCGCTGTTTTCGACGGAATTGACGGCCCGGGCGATACCGAAGTCGGCGACTTTGATGCGCCCTGTTTCGGTGACCAGAATATTATGGGGCTTGATATCGCAGTGGACGATGCCGTTGGCATGGGCATTTTCCAAAGCTTCGCCAATATCGAAGGCAATCTGTATCGACGTGTTGATCGGCAGATGGCCGTGCTTTTCGATATACTCTTTCAACGTTTCGCCGCGCACGAATTCCATGACGATGTAATGGACATTTTCATCGTAGCCGACGTCGTATATATTGACAATATTGGGGTGTGACAATTTGGCAGCCGCCTGGGCTTCCTGCCGGAAGCGGACGACAAAATCGTGGTCATTGCCGTATTTTGAATGAAGTATCTTTACGGCGACGATCCGGTCCAGGAGGATATCCTGTGCTTTGTACACGCTGGCCATGCCGCCTGTGCCTACTTTTTCCAATATCTTGTATCTGTTATCTAAGATATGACCAATCATTTTTAGCTATTCCACCACTTTCATAGTCGTTCGCGATTATATGGTCGTTAAAATTGCGGTAACATTATCGTTGGCCCCGTTCTCATAAACGCGGGCAAAGAGATCATTGATGATTTCCCGTTCCGTCCGGCGATAATCGCCGATGGCATCGCAGAGTTCCTGTTTCCGGATGAACGACGTCAGGCCGTCAGAACAAATCAGGATACGGTCCTTTGGCTGTACTTCAAAGGCTCCGCTGTCGACGACCAGGTTTTCATCGACGCCGACGGCTCTGGTCAGCACATGGCGCTGGGGATGGTCCATGGCCTCTTCTTCCGTGATCTTGCCCTTATCGAGCAGGACCTGGACGATGGTATGGTCGGCAGAAATCTGCGTGAACTCCCCGTCGCGGTATAAGTAGATACGGCTGTCGCCGACGTGGCCCCAAAAAGCCATGTGCCGGGCCAGCGTCACTAAAGAAACAGTCGTCCCCATCCCTTTGAGCGAGGGGTCGATCAAGGTCTTGCTGAGGATACTGGAATTCGCATATTGAATGGCCTTCTCCAGTTGTACCGGTGCCGCATAACTGAAATTCTTGAAGTAATAGGCGATGGCTTCTACAGCCGTCTTGCTGGCGATTTCACCGCCTACATAGCCGCCCATACCGTCAGCTACGGCCAGTACGTTTTTCTCGTGGCTGATATAAAAGGAATCTTCATTCACTTTCCGAACCAAGCCGATTTTGGATTCACCGTATGTGCCCAAATTCTCACGTCCTCTCACGGTGTTTCGTTATAGGTACACTTTAATTCATATCATATTCGCCGTCACCTGTCAAATTTTTTCGCGTTTTATCCGCAATTGGCCACAGGCAGCCTGGATTTTGCTGCCCATTTCCCGCCGCAAGGTGACAGGGACGCCATGGCGCTGCAGATAGGTGACAAATTCATTCATCGTCTTTTCGTCAGGCCGGTAGAGGCCGACGTCATAATTATCATTGATGGGGATGGCGTTGACCAGGATGTTCTGGCCGCCCAGGAGGCGGGCCAGTTCCTTAGCGCAGGCATTAGTGCAGGTCAGGCCCTTGATGAGGATATATTCAAAGGTGACTTTTCGGCCTGTGACGTCGAAATAGTGACGTGCCGCTTGGAGGACGGCTTCCAGGGGATATTTTTCGGCAATGGGCATGATCCGCCGCCGCAAGGCGTCGTTCGGCGCGTGGAGGGACACGGCCAGGGTGATGGGCATGCCCTCTTTGGCCAGGTCATACATCTTGGGGACGATGCCCGACGTGGACAGTGTCATGTTGCGATAGCCCAGATAGAGCGTATCCTTGTCGTGGATGAGCTTCATGAAACGGATGACGTTGTCATAATTGAGGAGCGGTTCCCCCGTCCCCATGATGACGATGGAGTGCAGTTCCGGCGTGACGTATTTACGGAAAGCCAGGAGCTGGGCGACCATTTCACCGGCCGACAGGTTGCGGACAAAGCCGTTCTTGGCCGACGCGCAGAAGGCGCAGTTGACGGCACAGCCGACCTGGGACGACACGCAGATGGAATTGCCGTAATCGTGCATCATGAGCACCGTTTCGACGGTTTCGCCGTCCGCGAGCTGCAAGAGCAGCTTGACTGTCTGGCCATCGGGCGCGTCCAGGCGGGACACGATTTCCGGAAAGTGAATGGGCAGGACGTCTTTGAGAAGCTGCCGGTCTTTCTTGGGCAGCAGGACCATTTCATCCCAGGAAAAGATATTTTCTTTATAGACATAATGGAAAATCTGGTCGGCCCGGAATTTCTTCATTCCCTGGGCGACGAGGAACGTTTGCAGTTCCTTTTTCGTCATATCGAAGAGGTTATTCATGTCCACCCTCCTTTTTCATGCGGGCAATGAAGAAGCCGTCCAGATTGTCGCGCTGCGGCAGGAGCTGGATGAACGGGCCTTCATGACCAGGGACGGTCATCCACTGCGTCGCATTTTCGACGTGAAATTCCGGATGGTTCTTCAAAAAGTCAGCCACAATGCGGCTGTTTTCATCATCATTCATGGTACAAGTGCTGTAGACCAGGACGCCGCCCGGGCGGACGCATTGCGAGGCGCTGTCCAGGATGCGCCGCTGCAGGGCCGGCAGGGTCCGCAGATCGCTGGGATTTTTGCGCCAGCGCAAGTCGATTTTGTGGCGCAGGACGCCGAGACCCGAACAAGGCGCATCGACCAGGACCCGGTCGGCTTTGCCGGCATATTTCTGGCCGATGGTGCAGCCGTTCTGGAGCAGGGTCCGCACATTCTTGAGACCCAGCTTCTGGGCATTGTATTCGATGAGCCGCAGCTTATGTTCGTGGATATCGCCGCCGTAGACGACGCACGACGGGCCGCCCAGGGTAGCCAAATGGGTCGTCTTGCCGCCGGGAGCAGCGCAGACGTCGAAGACGACTTCGTGCGGCTGGGGATCGACGATATGGGCGACCAGCTGGGACGGTTCATCCTGGATGATAGCCCGGCCATCGCGGAGGCAGGTCAGCTCGTGGATGCCCGGATTGCCATCGAGATAGATGCCATCCGGCGAAATGGCAGCCGGACGGGCCGGCTGGCCTTGCTTTTCTAGCTCAGCCAACAGGTCTTCGCGACTGGTGACGGCCGTATTGACGCGCAGGCACAGTGCCGGGATGGTATCGAAATACTGGCAGAGCCGTTCTGTATCGTCTGGGCCATATTCTTCCAGCCAGCGGCGGACGAGCCAGCCCTGCTGATGATACGTCAGGGCCAGATAGGCTGTCAGGTTTTTGTCCTTATCGGGAATGATGAATTGGTCCCGCCGGCGGATACTGTTGCGCAGCATAGCATTGACGAACTTGGCCATGCCTTTATTGCCGAATTTCGTCGCCATCTTGACAGCTTCGTTGCAGGCTGCCGATTCGGGGACTTTGGTCATGCCGAAAATCTGATACAAGCCCAGGCGGATAATGGCCAGGCAGACGGGATCGAGCTTTTTCAGCTTGCGCGTACTGATCTGGGAAATGATCCAGTCCAGGTAATTGAGGCAGCGCAAGGTCCCGTAAACGAGTTCTGTATAAAAACGCCGGTCCCTGTCGGCAAATTGATGCTTCTGTATCGCCTTAGAGACGACGATATTGCTATACCCTTCGTCCCGGCAGATAGTCAGCAGGCTCTGAAAGGCAATTTCACGTACGTTCATAGATTCCTCCCTATTTCAAAAAGCACGGGTGAACAGCACAAAAGCAGGGCAACCGTCTTCTTTGCGGCAGTTGTCCCGCTTCTCTGCATGGAGTCTTGTTTATAGCCGTTCCCCAGCCGTCAAGGTCACACCCTGGAGATATTGGGCAGCAGCCATCCGCTTCCGGCTTTCCGGCTGGACTTCGCGGATGCGCAGGGCGCCGCTTCCGGTCTGGATGGTGAACTGCTTCTTGGTCACATCCAAGATGGTTCCCGGTTCGGCCCCGGTACCTTCGACGACATCAGCCGACCAGATTTTCAGGCGCTTGCCATCGTGACAGATCGTATATGCGCCGGGATGAGGATCCAGAGTCCGGATGAGCCGTTCCAGCACGACAGCATCCTGGGTCCAGTCGATCTGGGCTTCTTCCTTGGTAATTTTTGCCGTATACGTCGCCTGGCTCTCATCCTGGTCGACAGCCCGGCTTTCATGGCCCTCCAGGTCCGTCAGGACGTCGAGCAGGGTCTGGGCCCCGAGGAGGGACAATTTATCGAACAAAGTGCCCGTCGTTTCCTTGGCATCCAGGGGAATGGCCGCTTTTTTCAGCATCTTCCCCGTATCCATGCCTTCATCGAGGAGCATGATGGTCACGCCGCTTTCAGCTTCGCCGTCCTTAATGGCGTACTGGATAGGAGCCGCGCCGCGGTATTTCGGCAGCAGCGAGCCGTGGACGTTGAGGCAGCCGTATTTGGGGACGTCGAGGACGGCTTTCGGCAAAATCTTGCCGTAGGCGATGACGATGATGACATCCGGTGCCAGGCTGCGCAGCTGTTCGATGACGTCGTCACGGCGCATGGAATCGGGCTGGAAAACGGGGATTCCCAGTTCCAGGGCCTTTTCTTTCACCGGCGAGAAAGTCACCTTTTTGCCCCGTCCCCGCTGCTTGTCGGGCTGGCTGTAGACGGCGGCGATATCATAACCGGCCTGGGCCAGGCTTTCCAGGGACGGGACGGAAAAATCCGGCGTCCCCATGAATACAATGCGTAACTTATCCATTAGTCCCCTACTTTCCGTAAATCCGTCGCCTTTTCAATGAACAGATGACCATAGAGATGGTCGATTTCATGCTGGAAAATGCGGGCCAGGAAGCCTTCCGGTTCATAAATGACCGTCTTGCCATGGCGCGTCAGGGAACGGACCTTGATTTTCGAAGCCCGTTTTACCTTGCCGTAATATCCGGGGATGCTCAGGCAGCCTTCGGTGTCGACGTTGGTTTCGTCCGACTTTTCCAGGATTTCCGGATTGATGAGCTCGATGAGACCATGGCCGTCGTCGAGGACGATGAGCTGCAGCGATTCATTGACCTGCGGTGCGGCTAAGCCGACGCCTTCAGCAGCATACATCGTTTCTGCCATGTCGTCGAGCAATTTCTTTATATGTTTATTCACTTTTGTAACGGGTTTCGCCGTCGCTTTCAAGACGGGGTCACCGGCTTTAATAATATTGAGTACTGCCATATAACTTTCACCTCATTGTAATAGTAAAAATGCTTATTCTGTTTTATTATATAACAAATCTGACATTTTTGCTATCATATCTTTTTAGGAAACGGCGGGACGCCCGTTTCTGCCCGATGGAGGAATGAGTTCATATGCCTGACGGGCTCGCCACGTGCGAGCCCCTACCATTATGTAATGCTAGGTCGCCATGATTACATGGGGTCGATGTCGATGATGACGCCGGTCTGCCAGCAGGCCGGAAGGTGCTGCATGGCTTTTTTTATGGCTGTCAGGTCTTTCCCGGTCAGGGAGAGGACGACGCGGTACTTATTGCGTATCTTCTTGATGACGTCTTCGTAGGGGCCAATGACGGCGACTTCATCACCGTGGTCCTGATTCCAGCTGTTCAAGGCCGCTGCGACGTCGTTGGCTTTGCGCCAGACCTGTTCTTCCGATTCATCTTGGACTAAAATCTTGGCCATTTCCTGAAAAGGTGGATAGCCCAATTCTTTCCGGAACTGGATTTCCTGGTCATAAAAGGCCCGGTAATCTTGGTGGGCGGCGCACTGAATGACGTAATGGTCCGGTGCATAAGTCTGCATGACGACGCGGCCTGGGATATCGCCGCGACCAGCCCGGCCGGCTGCCTGGGTCAGTAGCTGAAAGGTCCGTTCCCCAGCCCAGTAAGCCGGAATATTGAGCAGGCTGTCTGCCGACAAGATGCCGACGGCACTGACGCCGGGAAAATCATGACCTTTGGCAACCATCTGCGTCCCCAGGAGAATATCGTATTCGTGGCGGCGGAAGGCTTCGATGATGCGGTCACCGCTGTGCTTGCGGCTCGTCGTGTCCTGGTCGAGGCGGATGATGCGGGCTGCCGGCAGGAGTTCGTGGAGCTGGGCTTCCACTTTTTCCGTACCGCTGCCAAAGAACTTGATATACTTGCTGCCGCAGGAAGGACAGACGGTAGGAATCGGCTTTTCGGCATCGCAGTAATGGCAGCGCAGATGAGCTGCCTGGCGATGGTAGACCATGGCCACATCACAAGTGTCGCACTTGACGACGTAGCCGCACTTGCGGCACATGACGAAGGTCGAGAAACCGCGGCGGTTGAGGAGAATGATGGCCTGCTGACGGGCTGCCAAGGTCTCTTCCAAGAGAGTGAGCAGGGCATCGGAGACGACGCGGTAATTGCCCCGAGCCAGCTCATCCCGCATGTCGACGACCTGGACAGCCGGCAGCGGGCGATGGCCGACTCGTTCTTTTAGTTCGACCAGGACGTACTCTCCCTGCAAGGCTCGATAATAGTCAGCCAGCGCCGGCGTCGCGCTGCCCAGGACGACGGGGCAGCCGTAATACGCGGCCCGCTGGCGGGCGACGGCGACGGCATGATAGCGCGGCGCCTCGTCCTGCTTGTACGAGCTGTCGTGGGCTTCGTCGACGATGAACAAACCGATGGACTGAGCCGCCGCGAAGACCGCCGACCGGGCACCGATGCAGATATGACTCGTCCCGTTCTGCATGCGCAGCCAGTTGTTGCGCTTCTCCCCCTGGGACAGCTGGCTGTGCATGACGACAACATCATCGCCGAAACGGTGCAGGAAGCGGCGGACAATCTGGCCGGTCAAGGCGATCTCCGGCACTAAGACGACGACCTGTTTCCCTTTTTTCAGGGCCTGGCTGGCTAACTGCATGTAGATTTCTGTCTTGCCGCTGCCGGTGATACCGTGGAGGATGTAGGTTTTACCATGCTCATCGCTTCCGATAACCTGTAATACTTGTTGCTGTTCCGCTGTCAGGGAAAAAGCTTCGTCCCGGGCAAGGCTCGGCAAGATATTCGTCGTCCTGGCCGGCCGCTGGCTCCAGCGGGCCAATCCCGTCGCACAGAGGCGGCGCATGAGATCGCGGCTGTAGCCTTGTCCCTGCCAATAAGAGACAGGGCCTTCGCCCTTGGCTTTCAAGGCCTGGAGCAGTTCCTGCTGGCGGCGACGGCCATGAAGAATAGCTTCCGTATCGTCGGCAGCAAAAGAAAGCCAGTCTTCCATCTTGTCGGCAATCTGGTTCTTATAACAAATCCGGCTGGTCAGGACCTGGCTGGCCAAAGCCTTCTCGACGAGGTCTTGGCCGAACCGGCGGCTCAGTGCACCTTTTTCACAGCGCCCTTTTCCGGCCACATAGGTTTGTAGCCGCGCTTCGTCCGCCGTCTGCGGCTGGGCCGGTCCGGCCGATACGACATCGCGGCGGACCAGTCCTTTCTTATCGATCATGAACAGGCGCAGGGCATCGGACAAGTTGCAGACGTAGTAATCGCGGATCCAAAGAGCCGTGCGGATCATCTCTTCCTGGAAGCCGGTCTGCGTCGAGAGCAGGCCTTCAATGGGCTTCAGCGTGAAATCAGCCGGCTCCGCCAGGTGTTCCTGCAGGGCGACGACGATGCCTTCTTCCCGGCGATGACCGAAAGGCACGAGGACGCGGCTGCCGACGCGGACAGCCATCCCCTCGGGGACGATATAGGAAAAGGTCTGCTGCAGCCGCTTCGCCGTCGTATTGATGATGATTTCAGCAAACAAAGAAACACCTCCGTAGTTCGTAGTTCGTGGTTTGTGGTTCGTAGGTGCCGTCCTGTCAAGGCGGCCCGCAAACAATGACACTTAAAAAGGGACCGCGCAGTGATGCGACAGTCCCTTTTTTTGGATGTTCAGTTTATCGAACCGCCTCTTATAAGCCGGCTTCTTTGCGGAGCGTATCGGCTTTGTCTGTCTTTTCCCAAGGCAGGTCGAGGTCGTTGCGGCCGAAGTGGCCATAGGCAGCGGTCTGTTTGTAAATCGGGCGCTGCAAGTCGAGCATGGCGATAATGCCAGCCGGACGAAGGTCGAAGTTCTTTTCAATGAGTTCGACAATCTTTTCGTTCGGGACTTTGCCCCTGCCGAAGGTTTCGACGTGGATGGAAACCGGGCGGGCTACGCCGATGGCATAAGCCAGCTGGATTTCGCATTTGTCAGCCAAGCCGGCAGCGACGACGTTCTTGGCGACGTAACGAGCTGCATAGGCAGCCGAACGGTCGACTTTTGTGGGGTCCTTGCCGGAGAAAGCACCGCCGCCATGACGAGCCATGCCGCCATAGGTATCGACGATGATCTTGCGGCCCGTGAGGCCCGAGTCACCCTGGGGACCGCCGATGACGAAGCGGCCTGTCGGGTTGATGAAGAGTTTCGTCTTGTCGTCGAACAAGCCTTCCGGAAGTTCCGGCTTGATGACGAATTCGAGGAGATCGCTTTCAATCTGTTCGCGGCTGACTTCCGGGCTGTGCTGTGCCGAAATGACGATGGTGTCGATGCGGACGGGTTTGCCGTCTTCATATTCGACAGTGACCTGAGTCTTGCCATCGGGACGGAGATACGGCAGGGTACCGTTTTTGCGGACCTTTGCCAGGCGGCGGGCCAAACGGTGTGCCAAAGAAATGGGCAGCGGCATGTAGTCGTCCGTTTCGTTGGAAGCATAGCCGAACATCATGCCCTGGTCGCCAGCGCCGATGGTATCGAACTTATCTGTATTGCCTTCCTTCTTTTCCAAGGCGTCATCGACGCCCATAGCGATATCCGGAGACTGTTCGTCCAAGGAGACGAGGACGCCGCAGGTATCGCAGTCAAAGCCATATTTAGCGCGGGTATAACCGATATCGCGAATCGTTTCGCGGACGATGTGCGGAATATCGACGTAGCACGTCGTAGAGATTTCGCCGACGACGTGTACCATACCGGTCGTTACCAAGGTTTCGCAGGCAACGCGGGCGTTTTTATCTTTTGCAAGAATGGCATCCAAAATGCTGTCCGAAATCTGGTCGGCCATTTTATCGGGATGGCCTTCGGTGACGGATTCGGATGTAAAGAATTCACGATTTTTAGCCATGAGTGATCCTCCTTAAAAAAAATTCCCCTCATCCATGACTTCATGAGAGGGGCTTCTAATCCCCATCTGCCAGTATATCACTGCTGGAATTAGCACCTTTCATAGCTGAAGGTTGCTGCGACATCACAGGGCCAGTCCCTCCGTCGTCTCTTGATGGTTCTTTACTTGTTTTGCTCATCCATTATAATTCAAGTCTGCCTATTTTGCAAGTATTTTTTATCTTTTCCCGCCAGAAGACCCCCACCTCTTAGGTGGGGAATGAATGGCGGTGCTTGAGTGGGTTCAATGCCCGTAAAAAGCACAAAAACGCTGT
>ERZ773178.273-NODE-273-length-62002-cov-23.518782_pt1 | contig 62002 bp, 53 predicted proteins | sample MGYA00580533_ERZ773178 | MGnify/ENA primary metagenome ERZ773178 (study PRJEB29015, sample SAMEA2737859) | human gut metagenome | biome: human gut; feature: human-associated habitat; material: faeces | place: China | collected 2012 ...
ATAATAGACCATTCGAAAGCGTGCTTTCCAACTAGGATCACTTTGCGTCCTAGTGGGTCCGTTACGATCGCTCGTACCGTAGAATCACAATTTGACTTGTGATATTGTCGTCTTTTATTCATAAAGTACTGTTTTTATCTTTGATAATGTTTGTTCAGCTTTTAGTAGCTTCTCATATCTTTCCTGAGTAAGGATATATACTGAGCCTATCTTTACAGTATCCAGATCTTGTACATTAATTTCTTGTAATACTGGAGTATTGCTAGGCACATTCTCTTCCTTGTCAAATATAGAAAGAGATATTACGTCTCTAAGTTCAGCCTTTCTTTGATCTGCGTCTAAGGTAGATATACATACAGAATCTATCCTAATAAGAAGATCAATAAAATATTGTTGCATATCTATAGGTTTATTTAAACCATCTACTATATGTACATAACTCCCAGAGTCTACAATAGCTTTAGCTTCTTTTAAATTAAACCCAAAGACTACTTTCAGTATTTTCATCCAGTTAAGCCTACAGGTAGACTTTTTAAAATTGAATGTAACTTTCATTGTATTGATTTTTTGTTTGATACTAATAAAAAGGGGTGAGTTTTCACCCACCCCCAACTCCCTAGTTACGAGCCGCTAGATTATATGCTATAATAGCAAGTATTATATCACACAATATAAATGCTCCATGTACTCCTGTCTTTTCAGATAGGAATGGTAGAAACACATTAGCATGAATAAACACAGCTAGAATAAAATACACAATCTTTGGCTTGTTTTCATCTTTTCCTTCCATGATGAATGTTTTTAAAAGTTAATAATATTAATTAACCCAAAACATCATATGCAGATGTTCGGGAGTTTTTGTTAAAACAGGTCTGCCGGTTACCCGGCAAATCCCTGTTACACTCTAGGTACTCTGATTCCAGCTTGTTGCTGTGGTCGTTGTGGTCGGTTACCCGGCACTACAACGTTACCTGTAGGTAGTGGATCTGGTTGAGATGTCTCTAGACTCTCCGGATCTCCAGCTGATTGTGCTCCTGCAAATGCATCTGCTCCTCCTACAGTTTGTCCAATATTGTTATCTGGTACATCTGTACCTTCACCAATTGGTAAGATAGTACCATTCTCAATACTCCTACGCCAACTAGATTCTAGTAGCTTTTCAGCATCTTCACCTCTAGCAGGTGTGCCATCAGGTAATGTACGTATTACGACTTTGATGTCATTAAATACGATAGGATCGCCTTTAGCATTGCAAACTATCTCACCTTGCATATGGTTATTACCATCTGTAGCCCATACTCTGTTAAATGGCTCAGGTGTCTGCATACGTATTTCCTGCAGATATATCTCTTTAGGAAATCTGGCTTCTAAGGCTTCTTTCATTGCTTCTGTAATAAACATTACATAGTTGAAAGATGCAGCCCACTCATCGTTTGCAGGTCTTACTTCTAGTTTGCAATACAAGTTACCTGTGTTTGCCTCTGCGAATTCATGTCCAATAATAATACATTTCATTTGTTTGTCCTCCTTAATTGTTTGATTGTTTGATAATTTGATTGTTTGTGTAAAGAATAAGGATACGCTATATATTATATGTACGCGTCAAATGTAGTTTAAGCAAATGTGATTAGGGCAGACTAAAGAGAGAGTAAAGTATTCTCAAACTTACAAACACTCTCTTATCAATTACATACACATAAATCACAGCAGTATCCTATACTCCTCACAATATGCTAAAAAGGAAATTTGACTTGGTGCATTGTAAGAAAGGAAAATAGGCTATAGCCTACTCCTTTGAATCGTGTATAACAGCAACGCAAGAAAGATCAATGAGTACTTTATACTCACATTTGTTCTTCCTACTTAGGATAGCTGCTAACTCATTAGCATCTTTTTGTGTTTGTTCATTATGTCCTTCAAATACCTCTACTACTAACGGTTTTATGTTGTGCTTATAGCACTTCACTACTGCTATCATAATATATAATTTTATTGATTAATAATCAAAAGTAAACCCAGATAGTCTAGATGCAAGGGAAATGGGCTAATAGCCTACTTTCTTACATAAAAGAGCTTACTCCTCTAAAAGCTTATAGGAGATTTTTACATTCTCTCCCTTATGATATTCTCTTTGCTCTTTAGCAATCTTATCATACTCTTTCCAGCTCTTACATTTCCAAACAAGAACATTGTCCACGTAAAGCCCTATATATTTTGCTTCCATATATATATATATATATAATTTTATTGATTAATAATATGCATTTTACACCTAAAACTTACAAATAGGGATTCTCTACTCTGGCGTTATGATTCTGAAATCAATGTTGTAGTAGCTAAGTATTTACAAGGATAGTCCTAAACCTATTTGTAAGAAACTGGTGCCCTCAATGTCTTGGGAAGTTATTGAGTTTTTTGGTTATGGTTCTAGTACGCATTACTCAGTTAGAACCTTCACTGAAACCTATAGTCTAAATTAAATTATAGGACGCTAGAAAACTTAAACCATAAAAATAAATGGTAGGGTTATACACAATGCTGTCTCTCCAAGCTGTCACTCTCTTTCAAGTTGTCACCAAACTTATAAATCGGAATTGGTTTCCTGTACAGTTTACCTTTATTATCTTTTAAGTGCTTCGTTATCAAACTGCCAAAAACAGCACTACTGGTTTAAACTACCCCACCAGCAAGTACATGAAAATATAAACACAATATACCTTCACAATCGGCTAAGAGGGAAATAAACTTGGTGCATGGTAGGACAAAAAAGGAAAGAGCCGAAGCTCTTCCCCTTTAGTTTGGTAGATCACCTGTAGCTCCCTCGTACGGGTCTACGTCTACCTCTACGATGAGCCCATCACGCAGCAGATTCCTGCGTAGCTTGTCTGCCATCGCTTGTGGCTCATCTACGTACTCTCCCTTGAACTGCCTGCATACAACAGACAGACTGGTGAATACATTCTCTGAGATAGCACCATCCTCAGACACCTTCTGGTACGGTGCTACATCTACACGTACCTTCTGGAGTTCTATCGTCTCTGGTACGCTAGCAGCTAACTTGTTAGCTAGTGTTTCGCTACACCACATACGATACTTCAACTCCTCAGCAAACGGATCACCTTCTGGCTGTGCTAGGATGTTTACATACCAGTTACCGTTCTCTGCTTGCTTTGCTTCTAGACTCATGATTGCACACTTCATAGTCGTCTCGGCTGTCTGCCCCTCAGCAGTAGTTCTACATTGCAACCGCCTTCCGTTGCAACTGCTTGATTAATCACAATCAGCTGATAGATAAATTGATTTGATGCATAAGTACCGGGGGTGTTTCCTTGATGCATGATGGGGGAGGGGGTTTGCATATACTAGTTTCTACACTCAAATCTATATAATACAATATATATACTAGTTTCTACATTCACAATTATATCCCCTAATTTTTTATTTTATAAAATTTTTATAACAATACTCCATTATACACGTTATTATTAAAAATAGTTAAATTATGTTAATGAGTTATTTACGAAACTTTCGTAAATATGTTAAATAATTATAAATAATGTTAAAAAATTTTGATCTTTATAAGTTACCAACATGGATTGTTAGGTGGTTTTTCTACAAACGAAAAGCTAGGGAATGTGATAGAACTGTAGAGGATAATGGTTGTAAACACTGCTATTTGCCGTGCATTTTTAATAAAAATCATCTATTAAGACCTAAGAAAAATCATTAATCTAGAGTAAACAATAGAACAAAAATGAATACTGTAACGTTACTACACATACTTGTAGGTTAGTATATAGTAGTATAGTAAGAAATATATACTCCTACTCTGGATATAAAATATAAATACATAATAATAGTATTATGGATGATGACTTTTACTTTTTTAATGAATTCGAGGATGCATTAGATCCTACTGATGACGACGATCAGTATAATTATTAATCAAAAGAAAGGGATCAAATATGTTTAGACAATATTTAATTGACGAGATTGAAAGGTATCAAGACAAAGAATCTTGTGAAGCATTTGAACAATGGTGCGAAGAGATGGAAGGGTTAAAAGAATCTGCATTTAAAGCAGGATTTGAGGCTGCTTTAATTTGGATTAAAGAAATAATCATGGAGCGTACTGTTGAACAAAAGGCTGAAGAACATAACAAATATTATTACAAATAATATGGGAGAACCAGAAGCTTATAAAGCCCTAGAAGAAGGGTATATTAGAGTTGATGGCAAAGTTTATAACATGGAAAAGCAGCCTCAGGGATGGTGTGATGGCTGCTGTTTCTATAACATGGAAGTTTGTCCATCCATAGCAAAGAAAGTATGCTGTACAGGCGGTGTTATCTTTCATGAAAGGAAATAAAAATAGAACATTTAATACTAACAAACGTTATAGTAGAAAAATTTAAATTATGGCAGAGAATACAAATAATGATAGTTCGGTACAAGTAGATGAGAAGATGATCATCGATGATATTCAGAAAGCGTTAAAGTTCGAGTTTACTCGGGATATTCTGATCAAACCGTTACCAGTTGAATACGTAGAAAAAGAGATTACTGAACCTGTTGCGACAGGTAAGAAAGACAAAGATGGTGTTGATAAATATGACACTAAAACTGAAGTAAAGAAAGTACCAACAACATTTAGAAAAGGCATTGTTCTAGCAATTCCTTCAGGTTATGAATGGCAAGACAAAAATAATCATCCAGAAGTAGGTGATACGATAGCTTTCCCTGCTAAAGCAGCTGCTTATTTTGACTTGTTTAAGGATAGCCAATTAGTGAATCCATACAATGTAGTAGCTTTTATTAAGAAAAGCAAAGCTTAGTAGATTTAGTTGGATTTTTAATATAAGCCTATAGTTAATCACTATAGGCTTTTTTATTGCATAAAATATACAACAAAATTAAATAAGGTCCGTTATATAGTCATGATTCAACAAATGATAAATAATCTTTTAGGTAAATATTCAGAGTTTATTAAATTTCAACAAGATGGTACTGTTAAAGTCTTCATTCCAGAAGACCTTAACAATCCTTCAAAAGAGGGAGCTACTGAGGTAGTTCTTACACAGAAAGAAGCTATGAATTTTATGGGTTTAGTAACCCAACCTAAGCAATACGCAATTGGAGACAGAGTAGTGCAAGAGTCAGATCCAGAGTTTGACATAAACAAGTGGATTAAATTAGCACTAGTAATTATTAAAAAATAATAAGGAATATGAGAACAGAATATAAAGTAGTTAAGCCTTTTGGTTGTGCAAAGAGAGATGATGTCTTTAAGACAGAAGATGGTATTGAGTATGTAATGGAAAGTACTAAGGGTAACGATAAGTATACCAATTCACGTTACATGATGATTACTGCAAACTATGTATTAGAACTTCTTAATGGTGGTAACCTAAAAGAATGGGGTGAAGAGATCAAGGATGAAACTAATACAGAAGAAGAATATATCCCGTCTAATGCAGAATTAAAATTGATTGCACTTGAAGCATTCTTAGATGACTGCGCTAAGAAGTATCAAGACAATATTCAGAAGGTTAATGAAGACTATAATAATGGCAAAATTCAACCTTGTGTAAAAGTTGAATCTGAAACAGTAAATTATAACTTACTGAAGTTCATTAAGGCGGTTAAACAAATCTTAGATGTAGATAAGACAAATGAATAAATTAGTAAAATCTGTAAACAAAAATGATCTTGTTACAGAGTTTCTAATTTCACTTAATGGTATTCTTCGGCTTACGGACAGAGAACTAGAACTAATGGCAGAGTTCATTAGACTTGATCTTAACTATAATAAACAACCAAATGAGAATAAGAATATAGCCAATAGAGCTAATAGGAAACATATCATAAATACCTTAGGTATTACTAAGGATAATTTAAGTAGATATATCAAGTCCTTTAAACAAAAAGGTATTCTAGTAGCAGGTCCAGCCGAAGATGAATTAAGTGTCAATAAAGCTCTAATACCAGAGATCATTGGAGACAGAGTTCAAGTAACAATTATAATTAGGATAAATGATGAGACAATTAGTAATTAAACCTGGTTCCATAATGCTATGGAAGAGTTATGGTAAATTAAAAAGATGGTGGTATAAACTTATTGGTAAGAATTTACCATATAATAATGGAATCTTAATTCGTGATACACAGACTATTTTATATGGTATTAGTGGAGAACCTTTTAGTAAGGAATCAGAAGAAGAAGTAGTAATATTAGAACCTAGAAAACAATACTCTAAAGTTGAAACAGCTTTTTTAAATTCTATATTTTATACCTCATCTGACAATGTAACATCAGAATTAGATAAGATATGTATTATAGTTAATAGTGTTAGACCCGAGACATTCGATATGTCTTCTGTTACTCTGGATAATATAATTAATAATAAGTACTATAAAGTAACTTATGGTCCAGCAAAATAAAACAAGTATCTATACAGAGTTATCACATAAATATAATATACCTTATCAAGTAGTAGAAGTGATTTGCAATCATCCTTTCAAATTTGCTCAAAATACAATTTCAGATGAGAAAGATATTAAGCCAATTATGTTTAGTTATTTGTTTAAGATTAAATTAAAAAAGAAATATGTTTGCAAAGAAAGAACCAAAAAATCCAGTAGTAACGTACCCTAAGCAAGGTTTAGCAGAAAATAGATACACAGCAGATGGGAAGATATGGGCAGCTTCAAATTTAGTTTCTTGGGTAAAAGAGAAGAACTATCCTGTATTCAAATTACCGTTAGCAGGAGTAAATCTAGAGCATTTACCTTGGGAAATAAATACCTTAGATGACATAATTTGGCATAGTAAAAGGATTCAAGATACAGATTTAAATCATCCGATACTAATCGATCATTTAGGTAGAATATGTGATGGTTACCATAGAATTGTTAAAGCAATAATTGAAAATAAAACTGAAATAGATGCAATACGAATCGAAGAAATGCCAAGACCAGACGGGTATGAAGAATGATAAACTAGACGATAAGACTAGATGGGAATTAATACCGTTAGATTGTCTTGAGGACATTGCAAGAGTATATACAGAAGGTGCTAAGAAGTATGGTGACAATAATTGGCAGAATCTAGAGAATGGTTATGAAAGATATAAAGGTGCATTATTAAGACACTTATACGCTTCTACTTATGAAGAATTTGATCCAGAAACTAAAGTAAGGCATGAAGCAGCAGTAGCATGGAATAGTATTGCATTATTATACTATGCAAAGCATGGAAGAAAAACTAGACAAGATACTACTGAATCAACAAGTGATACTGCTGTATCTGAGACAGATACTACAGGACACGAATCGTAGTCAATTCCTTGAAGATTACGCTGCAAATTTAGCAGCACAAGCAACAGAAATAATATTAGGACACAATATAGTAAGAAAATAATATGGAATTAAAATTTAAGAAATTACAAGAAGACGCAGTATTACCTAGTTATGCTAACCCTAATGATGCTGGTTTAGATTTAACAGCAGTTTCCTTTACTCAGGAATTTGATAAGAGTGGTAAGTTAGTATTAGTATATCATACAGGTTTATCCGTAGAGATTCCTGAAGGTCATGTGGGTTTGATCTTTATGAGATCATCAGTTTCTCAGAAGTCTATGTCAATGTGTAATGCTGTAGGTGTTATAGATTGTGATTATAAAGGTGAGATTCTTGTTAAGTTTAAGATTACTACAGATGCTCTTCCTACAATTTATCAACCTGGTGAAAAGATTGCTCAGTTAGTAGTAATGCCTTATCCGAAGATGGAGCCGATAATTGTAGAGGAATTAGCAGGTGAAGACCGTGGTGGTGGATTTGGTTCAACTGATAAAAAAGAAGAAAATGAGGATACAGAACAGGGACGAGAAAGCGGAGCAACTGAGGGAGATAATCAATCAGTACAGTAAAAACCCAGAGTATGTTAATGCATTTTATACTAAACAAGAAGCAGTAGATGCATTGAACAGACATTATAGAAATAGATACATTAAAATAAATTTAGATTAATATGAATACATATATTTATGCTGGTAACAGCGCTCTTTTAGTAGTAAAGGATAATGACCTTAATAGTGTTAGTTCTGTTCGTAATCATTATTTAAATATCGACTGGGCTTGGGTAATTGAAGAAGATGGTGTCCTTAAATTTAATGGTAAGGAGTATGATGTAAAGGCTGGGGATATTGTTCTTGTTCTGTATGCTTCTTATAAGAGAAGTGATGATGATAGAGAGATTGCTATCATAAAGAGTGAAGAATTATATAACAACTTTAAGCGAAATCTCGAATACGAGAAAAACAGACACAATGAATGTTGTGATGAATGTTCTCCTAGCACTTGTTAATTAATACTAATGAAACTATTTGACATACTTGGTGGTAAAGTAATTATTCACAATGATGCTTTAGGTATCCCATGCTTTAAAAAGTTGTGGGATGCTGATAAAGCAGATAAAGAAACAGCCACTAAACAAATAAGTTATATCGTACTCAAGAATAAATATGATAGTCCATATGTTCAAAGTATGAGTCCTGAAGAGATAGGACCTAGACTCAGGAAAGAACTATTTGGAGATGCTAATTATAAGTTACCAGTAGAGGTATTAGAAGCAGAACAAGCATATATTAACTTTAATGAAACCCTAATATTAGGACTACTTAAGAATGCAAGACTTAAGTTAGATAGTGTATCTAGATATTATGCAGAATCTTTACAAGATGAACTAGATGATAAGAAAGTCCAATTAATATTAGCAGGTATGGAAAAACTCGGTAATACTATTAAATCTCTTGATGCATTAGAAACTGCTGTGAGATCTGAAGAGATGGCAAGTAGTAGAGTTAGAGGTGGAGTAGAAGTTAATCCATATGAGCTATCAAATAGACAAGCTGTACGATAAGTAATACAATTTGAAACAAAATAAAACTAACTGCCGTTACAGGCAGTGTTAAAAATTAAGAACTATGACTAAGGAAAAGAAAACTACTAGCACAAAGAAAACAAGTAAGGCTAAACTAGTTAAAGTTGAAGAGAAACCGTTCGATTTGATTATTGATTTTGGCCCAGCTCATGAGAATGAGGATAGAAAAGAAATCGAATTGGCTGAAGAAATTGCATATAGAGAAAAGAAAGAAGCTTATTCAAAATCTATGGATCTTAAACCAACTAAAGCACCTTGGTATAAGAGACTAGGTTTAAAGATCAAACAGTGGTTTAATCGATAACAATTATGATTGATTTCAATAAGAAAATCAAAAATAGCAATAATTAAAAATTACCCCATACTCAAAAGGTGTGGGGTATTATTATATAATACCCTAAAGTATGATAGACTTTAATAAGAAGATCAAAAACTCTGATAAATTTCGTCAGCCTGCATTAAACTTTATTAACAGCGGTTCTTATTGTCAGTATCCGAAAGGTACTACTGAATACTATAGCTTTTGGGATCAAGAAGTAGAAAAATGTATATATGGTTATACTGCAGAAGATGGTGACTTTATAACAGGTTATCATTATTTTTATTTAAATTATTGTCCCATAGTAAGACAGGTATATAGGGAAATAACTAATAGGAAAACTGGTTTAAAAGAATGGAAATCTGTCAGCGAACGTACATTCCCAGATTTCTATGATTATGATTATTATTACTTTCAAGCAATAGAGGAAGCACAAGAACAAGGTAAACACTTATGTGTAGCAAAAGCTAGGCGTAAGGGTTATTCATATAAAGGTGGTGCTATGCTTTGTCGTAATTTCTTCCTTATACCAGAATCAAAATCATATGTATATGCATCAAATAAACAATATCTTACAGATGATGGTATCCTTACTAAGGCTTGGGATTACATGGATTTTATTGATGAATATACTGCATGGGGTAAAAAACGTCAAGCAGTAAATACATCTATGAGACGTAGAGCATCTATGTGGGTTACTGATGATTATGGTAATAAAACTGAAGCAGGTTATAAATCTGAAATTATTGGTGTATCATTAAAAGATAATCCAGATGCAGTACGTGGTAAAAGAGGTGTACTTATACTTTGGGAAGAGGCAGGTACGTTTGCTGAACTAAAAGCTGCATGGCAGATTGCAAGACCATCAGTAGAACACGATGGTGTAGCATTTGGACTTATGATCATGTTTGGTACTGGTGGTGATCAAGGTGATGCAGTAGCTCCATTACGTGAAGCTTTTTATGATCCTGAATCTTATAACTGCTTAGGTTTCCCTAATATATGGGATGATTGTGCAGTTGGTGGAAAATACTGTGGGTTCTTTATTCCACAACATACTAATCTAGATTCAAGAGATGAAAATGGAAATCGTATGTTCATGGATAATGATGGTAATACTAATCATGAAGCATCAAGGAAATACATATTATCATTACGAGAGCAAGAGCTTAAGAATGCAAAAACAATGCAAGCTATCGATAGATATGTAGCTGAGCATGCTGAAACTCCTGCAGAAGCATTTACAGAGTTAACAGGTAATATATTCCCTAAAAGGGAATTACAAAAACAATTAGCTCGTATTAGAACCAATAAGAAATTACAAAATCATAAACAAATAGGTGATCTTACTTGGGATGGTGGTACTGTAAAATGGAGTATTAAAAAGACAGGTGATATTACACAATTTCCATTACCAAAAGAAGCAAATCCTGAAGGATCTATAGTAATATGGGAACATCCATGTCCTGAAACACCTATAGGTTTATATATAGCAGGATGTGACCCTTATGACCACGATCAATCTGGCACTAACTCACTAGGATCAGTATTCATATACAAACGTATACAGAATTTTGAATCATACAGTGATATCATAGTTGCTGAGTATACTGGTAGACCAAAAACATCAGAAGAGTTCTATGAGAACGTAAGAAAGCTACTAGTATACTATAATGCAAGATTAATGTGTGAAAATCAAAATACAGGTTTATTTGTTTATTTTAACAATAAACATTGTGACTACTTATTAGCAGATCAACCAGATATTATTAAAGACATTGTAAGAGACTCCAAAGTAAATAGAAGGAAAGGCTGTCATATGAACAAGGAAATTAAACTTTGGGGAGAAGGTAAAATTAAAGAATGGCTAGAAGAAGAAGTAGAATCTAGTCATATGAGACTTGAGTCTATATTATCAGAACCATTACTTGAGGAATTAATACAATACAATGATAAAGGTAACTTTGACCGTGTAATGGCATTGATGCAAGTAATGATATATAGGGAACAATTATATACAGCTCAAGTAAAACAAAAACAAGAAATAGAGAAGAAGCAAAGATTGTTTGATACACCAATATTCACAGATAAATGGTTTGAACAGGATACTTCTGATTCTACAAATAAATTATTTGATTCAAATATATTAACATTTTCATTTTAAAATATGGAACGCACAGTAAATAGCTTTCCTATACAAAAAATACCTTTTAGCCAAAAGAGTGAAGAATGGAAAAAAACATGTGTAGACTATATCATAGGGCAATCTCAATTAAGTAATGGTAGTTCAATACCTACTGATGAAGAGATGCAAACATACTATGATTTATATAATAGTGTATACAGTGAGAAGGATTTAAAATATGTTACAAATCCTTTTAATCAAGATGATGGTTTTCCAGCAGTAGCTCAGGACTATAACATTATTAGACCTAAAATTGATTTATTAATTGGTGAAGAAACTAAAAGACCATTTAATTTTAAAGTATGTAGGACTAGTGATGCAGCTGCAAGTGAAATGCAGGAAAAAGCTAAACAGATGTTGCTTGATTATGTTCAAGCATCTATTATGGCTAAAATGGGTCCTGAAGAACAGGCTAGGTATGAGGAAGCATTATCTTCTGGTGAAATACAAACCCCAGAGCAAATACAGGAATACCTTACTAAGGATTATAAAGATGTAGCAGAAGTTACTGCTTATCATACCCTAAACTATTTAAAACACTCTTTAAATATTGATCACGAGTTTGTAAAAACTTGGAAAGACGGTTTAATTGCTGGTGAAGAAGTAATATATGTAGGCATCAGGAATGGGGAGCCTTGTTTGAATAGAGTTAATCCAAAGAACTTTTGGTTTGATGATGCTGAAGGAATTGAGTTTATTCATGAAGCTTCAATGTGTTGTTATAAAATGCTTATGCCATATACTCAGGTATATGATGAGTTTTATGATAAACTTGATGAAAAACAGCTTAATCAACTACTAGAGAAATTTGGTCAATATGGTAAAGGAGCTAAGAATTGGTTAGGTGATAAGAACATGGTAGATGATTGGAATCATATTGATACGAAAATCTACAGTAAGTATCCTGATCATAATCCTTATGGAGATGCAGAGGATGTAGTAGTATATCATGTATGTTGGAAATCTTTTAAAAAGATTGGTTTTGTTACTGTAGTTAACCCTGAAACTGGAGAAGAGGAAGAGTTTGTAGTAGATGAGTATTACAAGACTACTGGTAATGAAGTCAATGTTGAATGGGATTGGATCATTGAAGTATGGGAAGGATATAATGCTGATGATCTTTACTTTGGAATTCAGCCTATTGAATACCAATATATTACAAGTAAAAATCTTAATTCTCAGCGACTACCATATACAGGAATTGTCTATAGTAATACTAATAGTGCTCCTAAGTCTTTAGTTAGTATTATGAAGCCTCTACAGTATTTGTACATTACGACATTCTATAGAATGGAATTAGCAATGGCTAGGGATAAAGGTAAAGTTCCTGTAATGGATGTTACACAGATACCAAAAGGTTTAGGTATTGATACTGCTAAATGGATGCATTATCTAAGTGCACTAGGAGTAGCATTCATTAACCCATATGATGAAGGATGGGATATTCCAGGCAGGGAAGGAGGTAGACCATCTAATTTTAATGGATTTACCACTTGGGATCTTACTATGGGTAATGTTATCGCTCAATATATTCAATTACTAGATAAGATTGAATCAATGGCTTCAGAGTTATCTGGAGTAACACCACAAAGACAAGGGGCAATATCTAGTACTGAGTTGGTAGGTAATGTAGAACGTTCAGTTATTCAATCTGCTCATATTACAGAACCATTATTCTGGATGCATAATCAGGTTAAAAGACAAGCATTACTTATGCTATTGAATACTGCTAAAGCTGCATGGAAAGATAGTGATAAACAGTATTTGAATTACATATTTGATGATACTACTAGGGCGTTCATAACATTAGCTGATAATTTTCCTTACGAAGACTTTGATATCTTTGTAACGGATAGCACTAAAGAAGTACAAGCTATTGAACAACTTAGAGCATTAATTCAACCTGCTATGCAGAATGGTGCAAGTTTAGTAGACGCTGCTGAAATGTATACTATGGATAATTTATCATTAATCAAGAGTAAACTACAAGAACTTGAACAGCAAAGATTATCACAACAGCAAGCAATGCAACAGCAAGAAGCTGAACAGCAACAGCAATTAATACAGATGCAGAATCAAGTTAAAGAGCAAGAGCTTATGCTTAAAGAAGCTGAGCTTGATCTTGAAAAATATAAGATTGACCAAGATAATGCTACTAAGATTACTGTAGCCCAATTAAATGCATATAGAGGATCTGAAAATATGGATCAAGATATGAATGGTATACCTGATCCTATTGAGATTGGTAATCAAGAAATAGCTAGACAAAAAGCTGTATCTGATGCTGTAAGTAAACAGATGGATTTAGCTAATAAAGCTAGAGCTGAAGAGAATAAGAAAGAGTTAGAAAAACGTAAGATTGAACAAGCTGAAAAAGCTGAAAAACTTAAAGCTACAATTGAACGAGAGAGACTAGCTCTTGAAAAGAAAAAGCTTGATGAAGCTAAGAAGTTGCAAGCTCAGAAAGATAAAGCTGCAATGGATAGAGAGAAACTTAAGGCTAAAACTGCTCTTAAGAATAAAGTGGTAGGTGAGAGTAAAACTAAAAAATAGGAGATAACAATTATGGCATGTAAAGGAGGCTCTAAAAAAGGCGGAAAAGGTAAACCAGGTAAGACAGGTAAGTAAATATTACTAGTATGAAATGGAAAGATCTATCTCTTAAAGAGAGAAAACAGATATATGATAGTGTCAGGGCAAATAACCCTGATGCTACATATTTTGATATTAAAGAGCAATTTGATTCTATTCCTACATATGAAGATGGTAAAGGTAAGACCATAAATAAAGCAGATTTACCACCAGAATATAGAACTGGTACTCCTGAATACTTTGAAAGACAAAGGAAAATATCAGGTGCAGTTAATGCAGTTCAACCAGAAGCTTATATTACTCCAGCTGGTTATATTAAAGATGTAGTTAACTTCATTGAAGATTTAGGCAAAGGAGATTATGCTGGAGCTGCCATTGATGCTGCATTAAATCTAATACCTTGGGGAGTTGGTAAAACTATAAAGAAAATAAAAAAGAAAGTAGGAAGAGCAATTGAAGGAACAGACGCATATACTGCAGAATCCTATGCTGAGCCTTTTACTCCTACAATCACTAAAAAGAAGAAGGGTAAAAAGGTTAAAACTGAAGCTGATTATGACCAAGAGTTTGCCGAAGTAAAGAGAAAATATAATAACATGCAGGAGTATGATAAGGAACTTAGTAAGATTACTAATGATTTATTTATGCCTACTGATGGTAGTGTAGAAACTCTTGAAAAGGTTGATAAAGCTTATGGTACAAATTATAAGAAAGCTGCATCTGCCATTGCTTTTCAGGATATAGCTAATAGAGGTAAGTACGTTAAGCATCAACAAATGTATGATAGTGCTGGGAATCCTATATATGGTAGAACTACCGGTAAAGTAGATCAGCCTACTATAGAAGATATGACAATTAGTCTTAATCCAGATTATTATCTGGAAGGGACAGCAAATCATGAAATCAGTCACTTAGCAGATGCTTTAGTTAATAAAGTACATAATGCAGATGCTACAAATAACTATATGGAGTATCTACTAGATAAAGACAACATAATGAGTTATAATGAAATAAGACAGAGTTTGATGGATGTTAACCCTAACACGTATAGATACTTAACTACACCTAGTGAAAATAAAGCTCACATGATTCAGCTTAAAAGGGGTATGCAAAAAGAAGGTCTTATTAATAATTGGACAGATCCTATTACTCAGGATAAGATTGAAGAATATTTATCTTATCGTAGTAAATATGCAAATAGGGTTAACCCAGTATTACGAACTCTATATGATATTCGACCAGATAAACAAGGTTTTGTAAATAGAATGAATAATCTTACTCCAATCGAATGGGCAGTTCCATTAGGGTTACCTATATTCTTTGGGGAAGAACAAGAAAACAAATAATCAATATGAAAGAGTTAGAAGGAGTATACCCACTATATCCTGTACCAAGTTATAAGAATGGTGGAATACATATCAAGAAAAGCAAGAGAGGTACATTTAAAGCTGCAGCTAAGAAAGCTGGTATGGGTGTACAAGAATATGCAAATAAAGTATTAAAGAAAGGTAGTAAAGCAAGTCCAGCTATGAAGAAAAAAGCTAACTTTGCTAGGAACGCCGCTAAATGGAAACATTAATAAATCTAATTAAATATAATTATGGATAACAATAGTAATACACTATTAGGTTGGGAAGCAGTAGCAGATGCATTGTCATCTGAAACATTAAATAATCCTCTAGTAACAGGTACGTTTAGTACAAGTAATGATGATCTATCTGATGATGAAATCAAACGTTTACAAAGAACTAACAGAGGTCCTTCAGTAAAGGAAGTGTTTGGAATAGATACTTCTAAAGAGGAAAAAGATACTGAGGTTGAAGAGACTGAAGAAACTGAAGAGGAAACAGAAATAGAGGAAGAGGAAGTAGAAGTTGAAGAACCTAAAAAGAAACCTAAACAGACTAAAGAAGTAGAAAAAGTTGAGGAAACATCTACTGAAGAGGAAGAGTTAGATAATGAAGGTATTCAAGTTAGTGCTTTTTTTGATGCTATTACTGAGGAATTAGGGTTAGACTTTGAAGAAGATGAAGAATCACAGAAACCTAAAACAGTAGAGGAATTATGTGAATACTTCAAGGATTTGATTGAAGAAAATTCAACTCCAGAGTATTCAAGTGAAGAGGTTGCTAAGATTGATGAATTCGTTCGTAATGGTGGTAAACTAGAAGATTATTTTCAAGTTAGTACTGCTATTGATTTTGATAACTTTGACACTTCGATCGAGAGTAATCAAAAGCAAATCATTCGTGAATTGTTGTTAGAAAAAGGGTTTAGTGAGAAGAGAATCCAGAGTAAACTAGAAAAATATGAAGATGCTGGCATTCTAGAAGATGAAGCAGAGGAAGCTCTTGAACTAATGAAGGAGATTACCGAAAAGAAGAAGGAACAGCTATTGATTGATCAGGAAAAGCAAAATGAGGCAAGAATCGAGCGCCAACAAAAATTTGTCGATGACGTTGTCACCAACATTAAATCGCTGAAAGATATCAGAGGTATCGCTATTCCTGAAAAGGATAAAAAAGCTTTATTGAATTATATCTTTAAAGCGGACTCAGATGGTCTTACTCAATATCAGAAAGACTATTCTAAGAGTGTAAAAAATTTAATTGAGTCTGCCTATTTTACTATGAAGGGAGACACTTTGCTAGATACTGCAAAAAAAATTGGAACTAGCTCTGCTATAAAGACCTTGAAACAAAGTTTAAAGACAACAGGTGCTACGAAAGGCACTAAAAGAATTCACACTAGTTCATCAAACTCTATATGGAGTATCGCAGCACGAAGTTTAAACAATAATTAAAGATTATAAATTAATTTATGGATAACGGAATTCTGAATAATTTACAGATCGGTAAAAGTAGATGGTTTTCAGATCTTATTGACGAGAATAAGATTTCAGAAGCAATGTTGTCAAGACCGTATGAAGTAGAACGTATTGTTTCTTACGTATTTGCCGCAAAAGACGGTGCTTATGGTACTTCCATTGATGCTATCACAGGTGGTCTTGGTAACGTAATGACTATTGATCAAAGTACATATGAATGGTATGTTGAAATTGATACCGATAGAGCTGTAACAATTCGCTCTGCAAAATGGCAGGGTACTGAAATTACTGCTGCTAATGCTGACACAATCATGGCTGGTATTGGCAACACACCTATCCAAGTATGGGTAGAAGATAAATGGTTTGGTCCGGGTGCTATTGTAGTACTTGATGACAAAGAATATCAATTACGTATTCAAGGTGCTCCTGTACAGGACGGTAACTTGTGGTGCTATACTATGTTCATCGCTGATGGTCAGTCTAGTTCATACGTTCCGGGTAAGTATTTGTTAGCTGGTCGTGAAATGTCACGTCTTGGTGCTGCTTACGAGGAGTACAGTGAAGAGGCAGATATCCTGAACTACAATACTCAATTTAAGATGCGTAACTACTTATTCACAACTCGTTTGAGTTATGATATTACAGGTACGGCTTATGCAACTGTATTGTGGATTGCATTGAAGGATCCTAAAACAGGTAAGAAATCTTATTTGTGGTCTGACTATCAAGAATGGGTGGCAATGCGTGAATGGAGAAAACGTTGTGAGATGATGATGGTTTACTCTAAGTCAAATCGTAATGCTGATGGTACTTTCTCTTTGAAAGGTACTAACGGTCGTCCGGTTTATTTGCCAGCTGGTTTGCTTGAGCAGATTGCACCGTCTAATAGACGTTATTACACTGAGTTGACAACAGAGTTGCTTGAGGACTTCTTGTTTGATCTGTCTTACAATATTCTTGGTACTAATGAGCGTAAGTTCGTAGCCTTAACTGGTGAAATGGGTATTCGCGAGTTTGACCGTGTATTGAAACAAAAAGCCGCTACGATGAATGTAATCGATACTAAGTTCATTAGTGGTAGTGGTCAAGAGTTGACTTTAGGTGGTCAGTTTGTAACATATAAGATGAATAATGGTATTGAGTTGACATTGAAACACTTCCCGTTGTATGACAACACTACGTTCAATCGTTTGTTACACCCACTTTCTGGTAAGCCGCTTGAGTCTTATCGTTTTACATTCTTGGATGTAAGTCGTAGAGATGGCGAAGCAAACATTGTTAAGGTAGTACGTAAGGGTCGTGAATTCATGCAGTGGTATACTGGTGGTTCTATTTCTCCTGCAGGTCCTGCAAAATCTATCAACACTTTGCGTTCTAATGCAAAGGACGGTTACTCTGTTCACTTCTTAGGTGAGATGGGTATCATGTTGAGAGATCCGCGCGGTTGTGGTGAGTTAATCATGGACGCTGAGGGTTAATCCACATATTTGAACAAGTACGCCAATATTATACAATATAACTTATAGGGGCGTAACAGCCCCTATATTTTTTATTAACAGGTTTAAAATCTATATTTAATTAAAAATATATGGAAGCAACGTTAAGATTTATTAGAACTAACCCTTGGGTTGGTATTTCAAAGTTTAAAAATTGTGGTGATTATATTGGTCCGTATTGGACTAGATCAGGAAACAGATATACTGGTTTAACAGAAGAGGATGCTCGTAGACTTGAAAAAGCTATTGGTTATCCAGAAGGTCATTTAGCACCATATAGTCCATTCTGGGCTACTTATTCAGTTAAGTTAGGTAATAAGGATCTATATATACATACTGAAAAACCAGAGGATGAATTAAAGTATTTATTCTTAAAAAGTCACAAAAGAGTAGCATTTGGTACTAGTAATATTACACCAAGTACTGACTATTTGCTAAGCAATTCTCAAGCAGAGGCAGAAGAGAATAATAAGAAATTTAAAATTAAGCGTGAGGCCTATTCAGCATTTACTAAGATGTCTCTTGAAGAAATGCGTAAATGTCTTAGACTTTATGGTATTAAGTCAGATTCAATTAGTAATGAATTAGTTGAAAGTAAGCTGAATGAACTTATTGAAAATGATCCGCAAAGATATCTATTACTGTGGGTAAATAATAAGAATAAAGAAACTCAATACTTGATCGAAGAAGCTATTAGTAAAAATATTATTCGTAAGAATAAAAATATGTATTACTATGGTACTGATGTAATCGGTCGAAGTATGGATGAAGCTGTACTGATGCTTGATGATAAAAAGAATCAAGATATAAGACTAGCCATCATGCAAGAAATAGAATCTAAGTAATATGACAGTATTAGAAGCACATATAGCATTTAAGATTGAAGCAGATAAAAATGCCGTTAATATTGGTATATCTGGCTGTCCGTCTTTTTTACCTGAGGAAATTGATTATTGGTTATATACAGCGTATCTAAGTAAGATAGCTACTAAAGCTACTGGTAACAATACTCTTAGAATACCATTTGAAGGTAATGTAAAAAGAGTAGCAGACTTAGAAGGTTTAGTAAAAACTGATAAGGGATTGTCTTTACTAAGTGAATCTATAAGTAATAGACTTACTATGAATAATTTCAAATCTAGTATTACTTATGGTGATGATACTCAAGATAGGCGTATGTACTTCTTAGAAGGAATTTTACATTTTGGTAGTAATAAAATAGCCACAGTAAAACTTATTAGTCACGAACAAGCTACTAGATTCTTAGAAACTTATAATAATAAACCTTGGATTGAAGAACCTGTAGCAATACTAGAAGATAATAAGTTAATAGTATTTATAGATAGGGATCTTATGGTAGGTCCCTATACTATAGATATTACTTATCTAGCATACCCAAGAAAGATTAATAATCAAGATATTACGTCTACTCTAGATGAAATTCCAGAGTATATGCAATATGAAGTAGTTAAATTAGCTGCTGACATGGCAATTGAGAATATTGAATCTCCAAGAACTCAAACACATCCACAGTACGTAGCACAATTATCAGAGTAATATGAGTAGTAAGGAAATGCAAATGGAATTCGAAAGACGAATTCAACTTATTAGCCCAGATCTTATTATAGATGAGAAACCTAACTCTGATCTTATATTTTCAATACTAAATGAAGCTCAAGATAGGTATGTAATGATGAACTATGTTGGTGACGACCAAATGGAAACTGAAACCAATATACATACTAGAAATACAGATTCTATTAAGAGTTTATTAGTAGAAAAAGAGTTAACTGCAACAGGCACTACTCTTAATGGTTTCACAAGATATAGATTACCATACATGTCTACTGAAGAATATTTCTTATATGTACACTCCTTTAGTAAAGTAAAAGGTACATACAAACAATATAAAGATTTTGTTAGGGTAGACAATCAATTAGTTAAGTATAGGGATCTTGGTAAGTTTATTAAAACTGCATACAATACACCTATCATTAGGCAACCTGCTGTTGCATTAGTATCAGATCCTACTACTAAATATAATTATATAGAAGTAGCAGTAGATGCATATACTACATTAGGTAACGTTACATTAACTTACTATAGAAAACCATTAAGGTTCAATACTACTGATGGAGCTAGTAAATGCGAACTACCAGAATCAATTCATAGTGAAATCGTAGATTTAGCAGTTAATATGTTTATTACTGAAGGTAAATATAGATTACAAGTAAAACAACCAAATAATCAACAATAATGAGGTACATTGACTTACAAGAAGCATTTGAATTAGAAATAGCTCAGTTAGATAGCAATCTAACGAAACCTACTACTTCAGATATTGAATATTGGTTAACAGCTGGTTTAATTAAGTTTATTAAAACTAGATACTCTGGTATCAATTTTAAGCAAACTGGTTTTGAACAAGATCAAAAGAGAATTGATGATCTTCGTAGTTTGGTTACAAGAAAGTCTTATCAATTCACAACCTATCCAGAAGAGTATACAGTTACTCTACCAGAAGATTATATGACTACTTTAGGTGAAACAGCTGTAATATTTAGTTATGATCATTGTTGGCCTGTGGGACCAAGTGGTCAACCAAGAACTAAAAACACAGATGTGTTAGAGGCTACTATAGAAAATATTGATAGACAAAGACAAAATACTTTGTCAGAATATAGATTACATGGTAGATCTGCTAGACCATTAAGACTATATGAAGGTAATGCTATTCATTTATATACAGATGGTAATTACCATATAAGAAATTATATTCTCACATACTTGAGAATACCCAACAAGATTAGCCTCACTGATGCTCCATTTGAGGAGTACAAGGATATGCCAGCATCAACTCATGATGAGATAGTAAAGTTAGCGGTTGAGTTGTATTTGGAGAATGAGGCTAATCCAAGATATCAATCGTATATTAACGAAGTAAATAGTATGGAGTAATATACGAAAAGTTTAGTTTAACGAGGAAATGCGAAAGCAAAGTAGAAGAACTAAAATAAGTTAAACTGAGCTCAATGTTTAACTATTAAATTTAAATAAAATGTTACAACACGTAAATAAAGTACTTATCGCTAAGACAGCTCCGGCTTCTTATACTACTGTAGATGCTTTAGTTGACGGTGATATCGCATTGTTCAATGAGAACAAAGTAATTGTTAAATCTGCAACTGAGGCAGAAGCTGCCACTGCACTTTACATTGGTGTTTGTGTTGGTAAAGAAGATGTATACGATCAAGAGGGTACAAAATCTACAAAGTCGGTTATTAACTATAGTATGCCGATTCAGAAAGGTTCTAAACCGTCTATGGTATTCACTGAGTTTGTTGCTAAGGCTGAAGACAAAGTAGTAATTACTGCAACTGATGTTACTCCTGAAGTGGGACATCGTTATGTATTGCGCATTGTTTATAATGACATTCACGAAGCTCCGGGTCAGTTTACTCATACTTATGAGGTAATTGCTAAAACTACTAATGCAACAGATTTGATCACTTCTTTCAAGAATAAGATCAATAGTCACAAACAAGCTAGAGTAGTAGCTACTAATGCTGCTGCAGTATTAACATTGACTGCAAAGGAAATTCCGTATAATCAGGGAATTACTTTAGATGCTGGTTATTGCCAAGTATCTATGGATGTTTTCATGTGGAAAACAATCCCTTCTGGTTTGTTAAGCAATGTAATGTATCCTATTTCTAATTTGACGATTGCTAAGACTCAGGGTACTCCGGGTCGTGGTAATGCTTATATTGTAAGAGATCGTGAGAATTGGAATCTTGGTTACGAAGGTATTCAGTACCGTGCTAATGCTATTTATCCGTATATTGCTCCTGAATTCAGATCAGATCTGAGTGCAGAATATGATACTCTTACTTTAGAGTGGGATAACTTGTATTTAAGCAACGATAATCAGTACATCAAAACTACTCCGCTATCTGCAGAGATTTATGTTAATAAAGATGTAATTTCTGGTTCTGCTTTTGAAACAGCATTAAAAGCATTTGTTGCTAAAGCCTAACTTTTAAACTTATTAACTCACAAGGGGGCTTGGGGTATTCCCCCATGCTCCCTTTTTTATTTTAAAAAATATGGAAGAATCATTATATTTAGCGGAAGTAAAATTACTTACCAGATATTGTCATAATTGCCTTGATAACAAAATGAAAGAGCGTATTATGATGTTCTTATTTAAAAAAGAATTATATGACAATGCCACAAAGTTAGGTCTGACAGAAGATGCTGAAATGTATTATAAAGAGATGTTAAACCTACTTGGTATGAGAACCTGTAATTGTACAATAAATTGTAATACTTGTAAAAACTGTAGTAATGGATCATGCACAATATGTAAATAAGGTAGGTAAACAGATTAATGATTCTACCAAAATGAATGTTGATATTGATAATACATCTGTTACTAATATAGTACTTATTCCTCATTTAGAAACTATATATAATCAACTTGAGTCTGATTTAAAGAAAAACGACCCAGATTTTCCATTTACTCAGGAAGACCTAGTTAAAATTGGTGGGTACATTAACTGTTTAAAGAAACAAATAAATTTCTATGAAGTACAAGACATTGATAATGATTGTATTTTAACAGAAACAGAGAAACATATAATCCAAGAGTAATATGAATAAAAAGATATCGCAATTTGAACTAACAACTAAACTACAGGAGCAAGACCTCATCACCCTTGTACAAGATGGTAGTAATAAGAATATTACTAGTGGAAGTTTTACTACATCACTATCTGGTACATTTGCTACTAATGAGAGAGTAGATGCTGTAGAAGAAGATGTTGAGATACTAGATACTAAAGTAAATGATAACTATAAAGATCTTAGTAATAAGATAGTAGAAGGAGATACTAGTGTAACTACTAATCTTAATAGTACTATCACTAGTTATTATGATGTATTGAATAATAAGATCATTACTTTAGATACTAAGCATGATACTGATATGTCAGGTATGAGTGGTACCATGCAAGAGTGGATAGATGATATTGATAATAGATCTACATTACAACAATTACAGGATGCTCTCAATAGACTCACAGTAGCTGAGAATACTATTACAGCATTATCTGAACTTATTGCAAATGGGGGTGGTAGTGGATCTGCTCCGGGTTATCATACTCAAAGTACTGCTACAATATTTCCTTTATCTGGTTATTATAAAGGTAGTAGTGCGGCCCCATTAACTACTACAGATACATTAAATCAAGCATTATCTAAACTTGAAAATCAAGTAGAAGCAGTGGCTAGTAGTTCTGGTTCTTTACCTGTAATCAAGTATGGAGAAAGTACTCCTCCTGCAGATAATTTCTTGTATACTTCTTTAAAGACTGCAGAAGATTATTTAAATAAGCATGGGGATACTGCGGATGGTAAAATAACAATGTTACAAGGTTTACAAGCAGGAAATACATTTCGTTCTGGTTGGGATGGAGTTGGAGCTAGTTTATATCCATTAGGCTCTAAATGGAATATGGAATTAGACAATCTGTTTGTTAGAGGTAATATGACAATAAATGAACTTACGGTAAATGAGATTAAAGCTGTAGGTGGTGACATTCTAGTTACTGTAGCAGATATGAAATGTATCGAAGTAGAAGAATTGGCAGATTCTTATAAATGTTACTTTGATGATCAAGAAGGTACTAAGTATAATCAATTTATAGTTAACGACTTAGCAATATGCCAAAAATTTGATGGTAAAAATGTTAAGAGATATTGGCGTAAAGTAAATGCTACTGGTAGTAATTATATCACGTTGTCTAAAGACGTATGCGAGCCAGGTAGTGGTAAGCCAGAAGCAGATGATGAAATATTACAATTAGGTCATATGTACGAATCTGATCCAGATTACAATTTACAAATGGATGAGAGACGTAACGCAATTTTTATCAGTGCTAAAGGTGATAATGCCCCTAGAATTTCTTACTATAAGAATATTGATACTTTTTCTCTAGCTGATGAGGATGGTGTAGTTCGTGAAAGAGTTGTAATTGGTGGTGATCAAACCAAATTTGTAGGTACAATTTATCAAACTTCTGACACAGGAATCGTTAGAGTACCTGTATATAGAGGTATTTGGGTTTCTGGCAACACTTACTATTATTATGACCAAGTAAGTCATAAAGGTAGTTTATGGATTTGTATGGATCCTAATGGTACCAAAGATGAACCAAATGAGAATGATGATCAATGGCAGAAGCAAGTTTCAAAAGGTGAAGATGGTAAGTCAGGAGATGACAAAGCTAAATGGGTAGAAATTGTAGGTGATCGGTTATTTTTATTTGATACTCCCGATTTCTCAGGAACTCCTACTCCAAGAACTATTCATTTAACTGCGAATGTATATGGAATGGAAAATCCTACATACGAATGGAAAATGCTTAATGCAGAAGGAACCAAATTGTCTACACAAAGTTCTATAGACTTTCCATATACATCAATGCCTGCAGATTCTCGTACATTGAGTATTCGTTGTACTGTTACAAATTCTGATGGTACTACTTACTATGATGATACTCAATTAGCTAAATTATCAAATGGTGCAGAAGGTCTCGATGCATATTATATTGATTTAAGTAATGGTACGGTTGCAGTACCATTCGATGCAGATGGAGTTACACCATTAGTAGATTTATCTACTATTACTACAGATGTTTATGCATATCATGGTATTAATCCAATTGCTATTAAAAGTATAACATATTCTACTACTTCTGGTGGAGCTACTGTAAGCATAACCGGTTCTAAGGTAACTCTTACTTCAATAAGTCAGAAACAGGCTAGTATAGACTTAAATGTAACATTAGAAGATGGAGTATCTATAGTTAAGACATGGTACGTTAATAAAGTAGCTAATGGTGAAAATGGTTTTAATGGGGAAGATGCAGCATATGTGTATATGTCCGGAGAACAATTCTTTCACTATAAAACAGGTAAAACCGTTCCTGAAAACACTACAATTACTCTTACTGCAGATTCATTCAACATAATTAATCCAACTTATAAATGGTATTGGGCAATAGCAGGTACGTATGATTGGCAACTATTATCTAATGAGACAAATAGCACATTAGTGGTTAGTTATAATGGTATCTATTTTACTAGCACAAAAAAAGATGAAATTAGTTTTAAATGTGTAGTATCAGGAGCAGGAGCAGAGTTTTCAGATTTCATGACTATTAATAATGTTCGTGATGGTGAAAATGTATATAGAGGTATCCTTACAAATGAAAACACTGGCGTACCAGCAGATTCAGGTGGAGTAGTAACAGATTATTCTACAGCTACTACTACAGCTAGATTGAAATATGGTTCTCAAGATATTACTGATTTTAAACTTACTACTTCTTTACAAACTGGTACTGGTAGTGTAACTTATACCCAAAGTACACAAACAATTAAGTGTGCATCATTGACTTCTGATTCTGCCATGTGGAGGGTAGATTTTATATCACCAGCAAGTGGTAACAAGGTAGTAGATAGTGTTGATTTTGTTGTCACTAAATCCAAGGCAGGAGTAAACGGTGACGTAGGTAATAGTCCTATACAAATATTCTGTAACACTTCAAATGCTAGTACTAAACCTAGTAGACCTACATTCACATATAGACCGTCTTCTGGTGGTGCAACATCTGGAGGTTATATATGGTATCCAGATCCAAAGTATAGTTCATCTCAAACTACTTGGATTAGTTCAGGTAATTATGATCCAAATGCTAAACAAATGGCTTATGATGAAAGTATAGGAGGATATTGGACTGATCCGTTACCACATTCTGGTAAAGATGGTGAGAAAGGTGATAAAGGAGACAAAGGTGAGAAAGGAAATACTGGAGCACCTGGTTCAGATGGATGGAATGGTCCATCTTTAAGTTATCGTGGAACATATAGTTCTAGTAAGTATTATGCATGGACAGTTAATCCTGATGTAAGAGATGTTGTCAAATATGGTAGTGTCTATTATATGGTTGCTAATGGAAGAAGAGGTTTATCATCTTTTAAGAATGTAACCCCAGGAAGTAACACATCATATTGGTCTTCATTTGGTTCGTCTTTTGAATCTATAGCTACTGGGCTACTATTTGCAGAAAAAGCTACTATTGCGGGCATGGATTTTTATAATAATTGTATTGCAGCTAGTAGTGGTAGATTCTTCCTAGATGGTAGATATGAATCTGATATAAATAATGGTTGGCCAATTATGTCGTTTGGTAATAATGCCGTAAAGGATGGAGTACCTAGTAGTAGTGCAGCATTAAAGATATATGGCGGTGGTACGTTAACAGTAGGAGATGGTACAGTAACTGCAAATGCTGGTATTACTGGAGCTGGTACGGGATCTGATCAAGTTAGATTTTGGGCAGGTAAACCATTTGATGATGGTACAGCACAAGGAAATAGATTCTGGGCTCCTTTTAGAGTGTATCAAGATGGTAGACTTGTTGCAAATAGTGCAACGATTACAGGTAATATTTCTGCATCTACCGCTAATTTTACAGGAAATGTATCAGTAGGTTCATTAAGTGGATGGAACATTCCGGGTGTTAAAACTATTTGTCATTACGGTAGTAATTTAAGAGGAACAATCTATTCTCAAGGAGGATGTCAAGTTAGTTCTATAAGTAGAACTGGAACTGGAGAATATACAGTATATCACAATATCGGTCATACGAATTATGTAGTATTGTGGCAAGGACAAGCACGAACTAATTCTCCTTATTCAGATTCTGCTGGATTTAGAGGAACTGTGGGAGTAACTTCTACATCTTCTAGTTCATTTAAAATAATTTGTGTGGATACAGATAATAATAGACATGACGTTGGTGATAAAGATGATGCAATTGATTTAGTAATTATCGGTTATGCTCAATAATATGGAAGAAAAAATATATTTACTTTGTTCAGGTGGAATGATAGAAGCTCCAGAGGATTGGTACAAAGGATTAAAAGAAAGTGAATTTGTAGATTCTTACGAAGGATTACTTCAAGGAGGTTACATGCACCCATCTAGTGAACAAATAGAATTTAATTTAGCCAATCCTAATCTAGATTTATATAATGCTTTTTATATGATTCCTAAAGACACAACTATAGTTAATGAAGAAATAAGAAAGCGTAGAGAGAATTTATATAACACTAGTACAGATAGATTGTATATGGCTTATGTAAAGTACAGAGAATTTGGAGAGGAAGAGAAAGCTGCAGCAGCATATCAAGAATGGAGAGAAGCAGTAGAAAAAATAAAACAAGATAATCCATACTCATTATAATATGATTAAGAATAATGTATATTATGAATGGTTTGCAAGTATAACCGTACCCAATCCAGATCAGGTTGGGTACTGGGTTGACTTGGGAGCAGATTCAAAAGGTAGAATAATTAAAGTTTACAATCGTGATATAGAAAAATGGATTGTACTCTTTGATGTAAGTAAAGATGACTATGTACCACCATTTATTGGTCCTAATGGCAACTGGTGGGTAGACAATAGAGATACTGGAGTAAAAGCTACTGCAGAGACTCCATATATAGGTGAGAATGATCATTGGTTTACTTATGATCCTATCAACAAAGTATATGTAGATACAGGTATAGAAGCTCGTGGTCTTAGTGCTTACGATATTGCAGTTAAATTAGGTTTTAAAGGTAGTGAACAAGATTGGATTGATAGCTTAAGTAAAGCATCTGAAGATGCTGCTGTTGCTGCACTAGAAGCAGCTAACAAAGCAAATGAAGCTGCAGATAAAGCTAATCAAGCTGTAGAAGAAATTGAAGGTATAGTTGACGATGCTATAGCTGCTACCGATAAAGCTGAAGAGATTGCTAGTAATCCACCAAAGATCGTAGATAATGATTGGTGGATCTATAACTACGACACTAAACAATATGTTAATACTGGTATATCTGCTATTGGTGATGCTTTCACTTACAAGAAGGAATATCCTTCAGTAGAAGCAATGGAAGCTGATTGGGGTACTGCAGATGTAAAGTTAGGTGAGTATGTACTTATTAATACTAATGATGTAGAAGATCCTGATGATGCTAAGGTTTACTTAAAGACTCAAGAAGGTTGGAAGTTTATTGTCGACTTATCTGGTATGCAAGGTATTCAAGGTTGGTCAGCATATGAAGTTGCAGTAAAACATGGTTTTGTAGGTACTGAAGAGGAATGGGTTCAATCATTAAAACAACCTGCATTAGATGCAGCAGCAAAAGCATTAGAAGCTAAAGCACAAGTAGAAGCTACTGAACAAGCTGTTAAGGAAGCAGAAGCATTACGTGTTACTGCGGAACAAGGTAGAGTTAATGCTGAGAATACCAGAGTAAGCAATGAAAATACACGTATCTCTAATGAGGATAGTAGAAAAGCAGAAGAGGCTAAGAGAGTAACTGCTGAGAATGCTCGTATTGCAGCAGAGAATAGTAGAAAAGAAGCAGAATCTAGTAGGGTTAATGCGGAATCAGATCGTGTAGAAGCTGAAGGTGCAAGAGCAGCAGCAGAGCAATTAAGAGCAAATTCTGAAAGCGAACGTAACACTAAAGAAAAAGAACGTATAGCTAATGAAGCAATTAGAGTTGCATCTGAAAGTGAAAGAGTAACCGCTGAAACTTCTAGAAAGGAGGAAGAAGCTAAGCGTGTAGAAGCAGAAACAGCTCGTGATACAGCAGAGCAGGAAAGGGTATCAAATGAATCCACTAGACAGGCAAATGAGGCTGTTAGAGAGACTCAAGAGGCTGCAAGGGAAAAGAATACAGCTGATGCTATAACCGCCGTAAATGAGGCTAAAACAGCTGCACAACAGGCTACTACAAATGCTACTACTGCTGCTAATAATGCTAATACTCAAGCAGCAAGAGCTAAGGAATATGCAGACAATCCACCCAAAGTAGGAGAAGATGGTTATTGGTATCTTTGGGATGAAGTCAATGATGTGTATGTAAACACAGGTTGGCCATCTTCAGGTATTCTCTTGAAAGGTAGTCTTAATAGTCCAGAAGATTTAAATGACATTGTAGACCCACAGCTTAGTGATTCTTATATTGTTGGTACAGACTTATACTTTTGGAATGGTACAGAATGGGTTAACATGGGTAGATTCCAAGGGCCTCAAGGAGAACCTGGTAAAGATGCTGAACTTAGTAAAGCAGCTATTGAAGCTGTATTAGTAGGTGAAGTAACTACTCATACTCATGATACTAGGTACTATACTAAGGATCAAACTGATGCTAACATAAAGGTAGTAGCAGATGATCTTGCTAACAACTACTATAATAAATCCCAAGTAGATAGTAAATTTACTTCTGTGTACATCTTTAAGGGATCTGTAGATAGTGTAGAAGATTTACCTACTGAAGGTAATGTGATTGGTGATGTATGGAATGTTCGTAAGAACGATACTAACTACGCATGGACAAGTGAAGGTTGGGATGCATTAGGTGGTACTGCTGAATTAGCATCATTGACAGCTAATGGTTTGATGTCCAAGGAAGACTTTGCAAAGTTACAAGGTATTGAAGCAGGTGCACAAGTTAATAAGATTGAGACTATTACTAAAAGAGTAGAACTCAATGTTGTTAATAAGAATGTAACTATTCCAGAGGATGTAGCAATTGGTCCAAATGAACCTACTAATGAAGAAATAATCTGGATGGATACTGATGAAGATTACGACTTTACATTTGATGGTTATAGTAAAAATGATGCTGACGCAAGATTTGTTCATCAAGTAGAAGGTAAAGATTTATCTACTAACGACTATAGTAATGCTGACAAAAATAAAGTAGATAATCTTAATAGTTATGTAACTAGTGGTAGTTTTACACAAGATGCAAATAATGCTGCTATTACATTGAATATTAAAGATCCTGTTACAGATAACAATTCCAATCAAGTACTTACTATTAACAAAGCCACTACTACTACTGCGGGTGTAATGTCTGCTGCTGATAAGACTAAACTTGATGGGTTGAGTAATTACGATGATTCTACAATTACTCAGGACATTACCAACATAAAAGCAAACAAACTTGAGACAATTGAAGTAACTGGTACAGGTAATGTAATTACTACAGTTACTAAGAATGGTACAAAAATAGCTTTTGCTAAAGGTATCACAGCAATGACACAAGATACTAGTGATGCTAGATATGTGAAAAAGACTGGTGATACTATGAGTGGCAGATTAAACATAAAAACGCCAGCAAGTACAGGCTTTACTTTACGTTTAGCTAAAGAAACTAGTGATACTCCAGAAAATGATGAAATATTTGTTCGTATGGATATTGATGATAACAATAAAGGTTCATTTGGTTATCACAATACTCACGGTACAAGTATGTACAATTATGGATCCTCTAGTAGATTTCACATTGCAAATGATGGAGAATTAAAATACTTAACAAATGGTGTAGACGGAAAAGTATGGCATGCTGGTAATGATGGTTCAGGTAGTGGTTTGGATGCTGATTTGCTAGATGGTTATCATGCTGGATATAAAAATGGTGATCTTGCATTATATATTAATCTTCCAAAAATAACTGATTTAATAAGTCAGGGTTTATTAAGATCAGATTATGAGACAGTTGGCTATCCGACAGAGGATTTTTTGATTGCATTATGTAAATGGGCAATAAACAATTATACGGATGAAACTTCCCATGTATTGCTACAAGGAGAGATTACTCCTGCTGTCTCGGGGTGGTGTGTTTTGAATCTTTATGCTAATGATGGAAAAGATAACGCAACAGGATTACCAAAATATTGTTCAGGTCAAGTAAACTTAATTAATAAAAGCTCCATATTATTTGGTTCTTATAATGGAACCTGGTATTATAAAACATTAGTAGATACTTCTAATCTAGAAGATACTCTAGCATACTGGTATGAAAACAATGAGAATGCTTCATCCACAACGTGTCTGACAGGTGGTAATAGAAATGTAATTGAATCATTAAGAAGTAAGTTTAAGAGATGTATTGCTAAACCCTATGGAGATGATGCTGCATTAATTAGTTATTGTAATGAAGAAAATAGTGCTAATTGGCCCGATGGTTCTGCTATTGATATTGACCTTTCTAGAAAAGAAAATAGAATGGTGTATTTCCCAAAATACTATCATAAAACTGTTGAAAGATCACCTGGCATTTGGAGAACTTATATTTCTGAACAACAAATTGATAGTGATTATATCGAAGAACCTGAAATGTTGTTAAGTACTTTTGAGGCTTATACTAATACTGATGGAACTTTAATGTCTGTATGGGGTGTAGCGTCTACTGCTTCACAAACAATGGCTACATTTATATCTCAAGCTAAGTCAAATGGTCCTTTATGGAGTATTGGAGATTATAGATCTCATGCTACTATAGCTAGAATGTTTTGTGCTTACTATAAAACCACTAACATCAGTACTTCTAATTCAGCAATACCCTGTTCTGGTGGAACCAAAAGATATAATTATGGAGTTACTGGAGCAACTATTACATTGGGTAATAGAGATGGTAAAAAGGCTACTACAAATGATACATCATACTATTCAACTAACTTCCTAGGACTTGAAGACTGCTATTACAGTAAGTGGGAGTTTGTACAAGGAATAAACATTTTGAAAGGTAAATACGTTGTATATGACGGAGGTTCATTCCCAGATAAGGATGTAGCAGAGCTTGAAGCAGCAGGTGCTACTAATATCAGAGTTATAGGATATGAACCCAATCCAGCTGCAACTGATGGATATAATGGATGGACTAAAGCCGTAGCTCAAGGTAAATATGGTGATGTAGTTCCTACAGCACATGGTGGATCTGAAACTACTTACTATTCCGATTATAGCTGGTTTAATCCAACAGGAAATAGAATCTTCCTACGGTCGGGTAGTTCGGGTCATGGTTCTCGGTGCGGGGTCTTCGTGGCTGCTGCTGCTTATGCGTCCTCGGCTTCGTGGACGGCTGTCGGTGCAAGATTAGCCTTTTATGGTAAGATCGTTGTAGTTGATTCAGATACATTTAAGAAAATGCAGGCATAGTCCTGAGTAATACAGATAATTAAATATTAATAACAAGGGCGGGATCTAAAAGAATTACTATGAGATGACTTTATAGTAAGACTGCTGTCACATTATTTCATACTTGAAAAAACAGTCAGGTAATTCAGATAATGGTTCTCAGTGCAGAGTCTTCATAGCTAATGCTAATAATGCATCCTCGAATTCATAGACGAATATCAGTGAAATTTTGGAACTAACAGATACTTTCAGATACTTACAAAAATGTTTGTTGAACTTAGATCAGCCTTACCTCTAGGTAAAAGATAACAGGTGCTTTGAAGAGACCCTAGTAGTATTGGGCGAACGGGTCTTACCACCAAAATAGCTTATGAAAAGAATAGGCAATTTATTTAATAGGATAATATCATATGAAAATCTGGTCCGGGCCGACAAAAAGGCAAGATTAGGTAAAACTAAAAGATACGGCGTTAAGAAATTTGACAGGAATCCACATGAAAATCTGGTCCGGTTACAAAAGGCATTAATAGAAGATACGTATCGTACTTCGGAATATTGCGTATACACAATCATCGCCGATCGTGGTAATAAAGAAAGAGAGATATATAGGCTACCGTATTATCCAGACAGAATAGTCCATCATGCTATAATGAATGTTATAGAACCTTACCTTGTTAGTAGATTTACTGCAGATATCTTTAACTGTTTAAAAGGAAGAGGTATTCATTATGGAGTAAAGAGATTGAAAAGAGATTTAAAAGCTGACAAAGAAGGCACAAAATATTGTTTAAAATTAGATATTAAAAAGTTCTTTCCTTCTATAGATCAAGATGTGTTATACTCACAGTTTGAAAAGGTATTTAAGGATAAGAAACTATTAAGATTATTACATCATGTAGTTTATTCTACACCAAAAGGTTTACCAATTGGAAATTATATATCTCAATTTGCAGCAAATTTGAATTTGGCTTGGTTCGATAGGTGGATTAAACAAGTATTAAAAATAAAATATTATTACAGATATTGTGATGATATTGTTATATTACACCCAGATAAAGATTACTTAAGATATTGCTTACAAGAGATTGAAAAATATCTAGCTGATAACTTGAAATTAAAAGTAAAACGTAATTGGCAGATATTTCCTGTAGAAGCAAGAGGTATAGATTTTATTGGTTATGTATTTTACCATGATCGTACTTTACTCAGGAAAGACACCAAAAAGAAGTTTATTCACAAATTAAGTTATAAAAGTAAGAATAAGAGGCTAGCAGCAATGGCAGCTTATTGGGGATGGTGTAAATATGGAAACTGTCATAATTTATGGTATCGCTTTACAAGATCTTATAATTTTAAAGATTATAGACAAAAATTATTAAGTGATGATGGAATTAAAGAAAGTACAGGGTGATAATATTCCTAAAGTAATAGAATACCTAGGAATGAATGAATGGGCTGTTAGATGGGATATTGAAGAAGTTAATTCTGAAGATATACATGGTTATGCTTACTATGAATTAAAGTTTAATGAAGAACCAACTTATGATTCTTTTGTAAGTAGAGTTATTAGAACTAAATATAGTGCAGATGAAGAAGCAGCATTAAAGTCTAATATGGTTGAACAATTTATGAATGGGGAAATAATACGTAGTCGCTTTGAAGAATGGCAAGCGTTTCAAGAATGTAGGAATAATGCTAAATCTATTGGTAGACAAATATTTAATATCTAATTATGGTAATCAAAGTAAAAAATAACGGGGAGTGGGTCAAAATCCCATACCTAAGTTCGGATAATAATCCAGTAATTCCAGAAGCTCCATTAGATGGTAAACAATATGCTAGACAAAACGGGGAATGGACAGTAGTCAATATACCAGAAGTAGATTTTACTGAAATAAATAAAAAAATATCTCAAAATACTGCTGCTATTGCTGCTAATACTACAGCTATCCAAAGTAAAGTAGATAAGGTAGATGGATTTGGACTTAGTTCTAATGACTACACCTCTCAGGAGAAAACTAAGTTAGCAGGTTTAAGCAATTACACGTTGCCTACAGCTTCAGATACAGTTAAAGGTGGTATTAAAGTTGGTACAGGTTTAACCATGAATGGTGAAGTGCTTAGTGCAACTGGAGGTGGTATGGCAGATTCAGTTGAATGGGATAATGTATTAAGTAAACCAAAATTTGCTACAGTTGCTACAAGTGGTGCATATAATGATTTAACTGGTAGACCAAATTTAGCTACAGTTGCCACTTCTGGTAGTTATACAGATCTTAGTAATAAACCCACTATACCTACTGTGGATGTAACAAAGTCTTATGTAGATACACAATTAGCTACTAAAGCTAATGCGAGTAATGTATATACAAAAGCTGAAGTAGATAGTAAAGTTAGTAGTGTTTATAGAGTGAAAGGATCTGTTGCTAGTTACGCTAACTTACCTACTGTGGATGTAACAATAGGTGATGTTTATAATGTTAATGATACTGGTGCAAACTATGTGGCTACATCTACTACACCAACATGGGATAAACTCAGTGAAACTGTAGATTTATCTGGTTATGCAACTACTGCTGCAATGAACTCAGCATTAGGTAACAAGGTTGATAAAGTATCAGGGAAAGCTCTTAGTACAAATGATTATACTACAGCTGAAAAAAATAAGTTAGCTGGTGTTGCAGCTAATGCAAATAATTATAGTTTACCTGCAGCTACTTCATCTGTATTAGGAGGTGTTAAAACCAGTACTGGTATTACTAACTCATCTGGTACAATTAGTGTAACATATGGTACTGCAGCTGGTACGGCTTGTCAAGGAAATGATTCGAGACTAAGTAATTCTCGTCCAGCATCTGATGTTAGTGCTTGGGCTAAAGCTAGTACAAAGCCAACTTATACTTGGACTGAAATTACAAGTAAACCTAGTTGGATTGGATCATCTAAGCCTACCTATACAGCATCTGAAGTTGGTGCATTAGCTAGTGGAGGTACTGCAGTAAATGCATCGAAAGTTGCTAATTCGTTTATATTTAAAGTAGCAGGAGGAAGTACAGAGGGTACAAATTTATATACATTTAATGGATCCGCAGCTAAAACAATTAATGTAGTAGCGGGTAGTAATGTAACCCTTACTCCTACTGCAGGACAATTAAGTATATCTGCTAAAGATACTACATATGCAGTTGCTACCACATCTGCTAACGGTCTAATGAGTTCTGCAATGGTAACCAAATTAAATGGTGTAGCCACTAATGCTAATAATTATTCATTGCCAACGGCAACCAGTTCTGTATTGGGTGGAGTAAAAACTGGAAGTAATATTACAAATTCTTCTGGAACTATTTCTTTAAATAGTAGTAATGTGACTAGTGCACTAGGTTATACCCCTGTTAAAAATGAATCTGGTGTAGCAAGTATTAGAGTTATGACTCAGTCTGCATATGATGCATTATCAAGTAAATCAGCAACAACGTTATATATAATTACAGGTTAATATGATAAAGTTAGGAAGTACAGATATAACAAATGTAATGTTGGGAACAACTAAGGTGGACGCAATATTTCTTGGTAATACGAAAGTGTATCCAAATCTACCTGTAGTAGAAGGAATATATGTATATCACGTGGATAAAAAATTTTATACTTTTCCTGAATTTCAAAAATTATCCAATACTGCTATATCACAAGTTCTTGGATTTGCTATTATAGATAATCAAGGTTCGTTTTTATTGCCACCTAGAGTAAATCTATCTAATGGCTACAGGTGGTGTCCTGAAAATTTTGATACTTTCCTAGTACCAGATGTTGGAATTGGTGTTGATGATCTTAATGGTAGACAAAATACAGAAGTGTTGTTTAATAACTTTCATAATGTTGCTGGATCAAATGAGTATGCTGCTGGATATGCATATAGGTTTACTCCTGTACCGATTGGCACTAGTTGGTATTTACCATCAATTGGTGAACTTATTATAATCCACAGGTACGTGTCAGAATTGAATGATTGGGTATTTGATACATTTGGCTTTTCTTATTTTCCTTCTTCTGGTGCTAAAGCTTTTTGGTCTTCCACACAAGGAGATGCTACTACAGCTTGGCAATTAAGTATTTTTTCCGGTGAATCCCATACAGCAGTAAAGAGGAAACCCAATGTAGCACTTCCAGTAATTAAATTAGGTTAGTTAATAACCGCTATTACTTAGGATAGTACCGATTTATATAAGAGAACTTTTAGTGGTTAAAGACGTTATAGTAACAATTCTCATATCAAAAAATACCAAACGCTAACTGAAGTAAAATTTAGTTAGCGTTTTTGTTTTCCTTTCATATCAATCTATTATGTTAAATAAAATTCATCAATATTTTTTATTGTCCCAAGGAGTAACTAGTATGAACTACTTTAAAGAACTATTCAGCGATGGTCCAGCCAAATTTATCTCTTGCTTGATAACAGGAGCATTTAGTTGGGTGGCAGGTAGTTTTACACCCTTATGGACAGTTCTATTTATCCTACTGCTAATAATATTAGTAGATGCTTATTTAGGAAGTAAGATAGCATTTAAAAATCAAAAAAAGTTTGAATCAAGAAGACTATGGAAAACCCTACGCAAATTTGGTTGGTGTGGTGCTATTATATGGTTTGCAAATCAAATAGATGCTAATATACTAGTATCTATAGATGCTCACTTAGTAGAATTCTTTGCAGGACTTATTGCTGGAGTAGAACTATGGTCTGTTATAGAAAACTTAGCTACATTATATCCAGATGGACCTTGGAAACTTCTAAATAAGTTCATACGTAAAAAAGGCGAAAAGTATCTTGATATTACTATAGATAGAGAAGATTTGCCTAAGATAAGAAAATTGGTTAAAAAGATTAAATAGTGAATTTTATACATTACATAAAATTAGGTGCTATACTATTGATAGCAGTTTTAGGTTTTGATAATTACAGATTAAATAAAAAGGTAGATAATCTAGATAATGCGTTAGCTAGAACTTCTGTGAATTTACATTACTATGAGAAGGCTCTCTCAGGAATGGAAGAACAAAACAAAGTATTACAATTAACTGTAGATGACTTCAAGAATTCTGAAGATAGTTTAGTACAAGAACTAAGAAAACAATCTAAAGAACTTAAAATAAAGGATAAGAAATTAAAAGAAGTCGCATCAGTAGAAACTATTATTTCGGATACAATAACTCAAGAGATTCCAGTAGATAGGAATTTTACAGTAGAGTTAAAGCCAAATCAATTGACAACTATCAAAATAGCAAGAATAGACAGCATGATCACACATGTGCTGGATATAAAGAATCGTCAAGATTTATTTATATATGAAGAGAAAGTATGGCGTAAAAAAGGTTTCTTTAGGCGCTTATTTACTTTAAATTTTAAAAAGGATATAATTCCTCATTATCAAATAGTTAATTCAAACCCTTTAATACAAGTAACAGATACAAGGGTTATCAAAATATCAAAATAATTGCAAAATATTTCAATTTAGTATTAATCAATAAATAAATTGAAACTATGCATTTGAACAAAATATTAGAACAAATCAAACGCCATCAATCTCCATCAGAGGCTATAGATAAATTATCTACTGCTTTAGAGAAGCATGAGGGTAGCTTACTGGAGAAAGGTTTCACTATTTTGAAGTCAGAATTGGCTGCAAATATGTATGAAGCTATTAATGGCCCTCACTTTGATGAGGAACATGCTCGCTATGCTGTAGAGGGTATGGAGAATGAGGATGGTACAAAAGGTCCTCATTGGACGGTTGAAGAGACAACGTCCGTTGCCAATCAAATGGGCATAAATTTAAAATCTGAAAAACATAACAAATGGGATTGGTATGTTGCCATGAATATGATCTATTCAGATTATTACAAAGCAGTCGTTGCTATGACTGGCAGCGCAAATACCAAACACTTCGCAGAATTGGCAAAAGCTTGGCTATGTGACAAAGACATTGACGAAGGCAAGATGTGGCACTATTATGTTTATCTAATGTGTGACGATGATGAAAATGATTATAAAGCATATGAACGTATGCATGGTAGTCATAGCTATCGTAGTCCAGAGTATGAACATCGTATGGGTAGAGAAAGAGGGTATGACTATGAGGCTAGAAGCTATCAATATCCTTACTCTAGATATGATAGAGAAGAATTAGATCGTGATAGCAAACGTTACAGAGAAGATGACCGTGAACGCATGGAACGTGAAAGAGAAATGCGTGATCGTGGCTTGCGTAGTACAAGAGAAACTCGTAACACATCTGTTAGATATTTCTAATTATCAAAAGTAAATTTAAATCAATTAAAATAAAATTAAAGTTATGTTAGAAAACGAAAGAATTATTGTACAAGATCGTGGTGGTATTGATGCTGGTATCGCTGCGTTAATGCAGAACGCTAATAAAGGTTTTGACCATGCTGCTTTAATGGCCATGATGAATAATGGTAATGGTATGTTTGGTGGCAATGGTGGTTGGTGGTGGATCTTCATCATCGTGCTCTTCTGGATGTGGGGCGGATGGGGTGGAAACGGCTTCGGTCGTGGAAACCAAGCAGAAACAAACTCTGATTTTGCAAGATTGGCCGCTATGGGTAACCAGAATAACAACACAGATCTATTGATGCAAGCTATCAATGGTAACAAAGATGCAATCAATACATTGTCTACTAACTTGAACTGCGATGTTAAGTCAATTGACAACGCTTTGTGTTCTATCCAGAATGCAATTGGTAAAGTTGGTAGTGAAGTAGGCTTCTCTGCAGAAAGAGTAATTAACGCAGTAAATGCTGGTGATTGTAACGTTATCAAAGCTATTAGCGACTGCTGCTGCACAACTCAGCGTTCAATCGATGCAGTTAATTTGAACTTAACTCAGATGAATGCTGATAACAGATTGTCTATCTGTCAGCAAACTAATACTTTGCAGAACGCTATTACTTCAGGTTTCAATACCTTGTCTAGTGAAAATGCTACAAGATTCAACATTCTTGGTGCTAAGATAGATGCTCAGACTCAGATAATCAATGACAAGTTCTGTCAATTAGAGATGAGAGAAATGCAGAATAAGATCGACACGTTACGTGACGAGAAGAACGCATTGCAATCTTCTGCATTGCTACAACAACAGACTTCTAATATCGTTAGTCAAATTAGACCTTGTCCGGTTCCTGCTTACTTAACATGTAATCCTTATGGATGTAATGGTGGGTTTAGTTACGGATATCCTTATGGATACAACGAAGGCGGATGTTGCGCTTAATAAAGAAAGGAGGTAATTATGTTTCCTTTCATGTTTAATCCTTACTTTGGGCGTAGAACTAATTTTCGTTTACTCGATCAAGTAATACCTAAAGTAACAACAATAAGCGTAAGTGATACTGATACTGCAACCACTTTAGGAATTTGTCCTAAAGTATGGTGTCAACTGCCAAGAGAAGGTGTAATGGTATTTGAAGCTAGACACACTCCTGCAGAAGCAAGTGCTGAATTACCAGTTCTTATTTCTCCAACAGGTTCAGTTAGTCCTGCAGCTAATACTAAGAACATTCCTGTAGTAAAAGCAGATAGCTCCCCATTAACTGGGTCTGAAATTGCAGCAGGTAATAGATATTTCATTTATTACAATAAGTGTGATAATGTAATGCAAATCATGAATCATTATCCTACAGCTGCACCAGCTGCCTAAATATTAATCAAGATATATGGGCAGCTATGAGAGTTGCCCATATTCTTTAAACTTATAAAGATATGACATTCTCTCAGTTAACGTCGGGTACCAGAATACACGTACTCGAGATAACAGGTACTTTTAAAAAGAACACAACGTACAGTTTAGGAACGGTAGTCAGTGTATCAAAACCCTATGACGAACCAATGCCACCGACACAATTTCCGATGCCTATGCAAAATAGGCGTAAGCTCGTGGATCTAGTGATTTCGTGTGATGGTGAACAAAGAAAACTGTCAGTATCTGAAGATAAAACAATGATGACTGATTCAAACATTGGTCTTACTATAGCAACAGAAAAATCACAAATTGTTAACATGGTTAAGCAGTCTCTAGAAGATTGCAGAATCAAGAAAGAGAGCCTAAGTAAGATTGATGAGGAGATGAGGAGATGTGAAGACATCTTAAAAATACTTAATGTAAATTCGGGCATAACAACCAATGTGACAAAAGATTTCAAAGAACTTGATGAATTGAGAGCTGAAGTGAAAGAGCTTAAACAACTTTTACAAAATATTTCTACTGTTCGTCCGGAAGAAAACAATATAGATCCTCCTACTGAGGAAAAAGAAAATGAAATCTAAAACACAAAGGTTGGCTATTTAGTCAACCTTTTTTATTTTAAAACAATATGAGTACACTTTATAATAATAAATACGACATTCTAGCTAGTACAATTCAGCCTAATCCTACATCTGTTAAATATTGGGCAGATTTATCATCTAATGCAAATGGTGGAGATCTAAAGTATTTTAATGGTACTAAATGGGTTCTAGTTAATAATAAAGCTACTGAAGATATTTCTCAGATAAAACAGCAGATAGCGGATTTAGAACAAAACAAAGAAGATAAAGTTGAAGGTAAAGGATTGTCTACTGAAGACTATACTACACAAGAAAAAAATAAACTTGCCAGTCTTCAAAACTATAACGATGATGAAGTAAGAGAGTTAATTTCAGCTTTGAATCTTAGATTGACTACTCTAGAAGGTGATTATGAAGCTTTAGAAGCTAGAGTTGCTGCATTAGAAACACCAGCTGCGTAATGGAATTAACATTAAATAGAATCTTTCTTGGTAGCTCTGCAACTATTGGAGAGCTACTAGTCAATGATAAACATTTGTGTGATACCCTCGAAGATAGAGTAAGACCAGAAGGAGAAAAGGTTTATGGTAAAACTGCAATACCTGAAGGTACATATGAAGTTAAATTAACTCACTCTCCAAGATTTAAGAAAATATTACCAGAGATTCTTAATGTACCTAACTTTAGTGGTATTAGAATTCATACTGGTAATAGTTCTAAAGATACAGAAGGGTGTATACTTGTAGGTACATGGGATGGTGAGAAAGAAGATTGGGTAGGTAGTTCTAAAATAGCCTTTGATAAACTAATGACTTTACTTGAGGAAGCTACAAATAATAAAGAAAAAGTAACAATAACTGTAAAAAGTTTATTAAATTAATTATGATATTTAATTCACTAAATACAATAATAGATGATATATTTCTTACTTATAGAGATAGTAATATATCTGAAAGTGAGAATTTGTCACGCATACAAGTAGAACAGTGGATTCATCAATATAGGGCCTATTTAATTAAGCAAGATTTAGATAAAGGTCGAGATATTAATCCTAGTTATATACAAACGTTAGGTCCATTGCATATATCTAAAGTAAGTACATGCGGGGTGCCTAATGGGTTTCATTACGTATCAGATAAAGAATTACCTAAATTTATAGATCTGCATTTTGGTACTGGTCTAGTAGCAGTTAAAGACATGTATGGTAACCTCATTCAAGTTGGTAATGAAACAAAAGCTAAATATCAGACAAGTAGAAAATATACATGTAATGATTATATCGCTTACTTAAAGAATAATCATTTATATTTAAATGGACCTGGCTTTCTAGAGTATGTAGAAATAGAAGGCATCTTAGAAGACCCTACAAAAGTAGCAGATTGTTATGACTATGACAGTCCATATCCTATACCTGCTAATATGATCCCTACTTTGAAGAACTTAATATTTAGCAAAGAACTAAATATAATGTTAACTGTACCTACTGATAATACAAATAATAGTACTAATGATGTAAAACAATAATGAATGGAAACTAAGTCATATACTGGAAAAGATTTTTATACTAGCTACTGTGATTACATAGAAGATAACCCATTATATCAAGTAGACTATAAAACATTTAGAGGAATAATTAATGATTACTTTAAATACTTGAGAGATGAACTAATAGAAAATGGTAAAGAAATAAAGTTACCATGCAGATTAGGTACATTAAGTGTAATTAAGCATAAGCCTAAAGAGTATTCTGGAAAGAGTCTTAGAATAGATTATGCTGAATCAAAGAAGCTAGGTAAAATGGTATATCACTTAAATGAACATTCAAACTTCTATAAATATAGATTTTATTGGAACAAGCATAATATGCTTACATCAAATAAGACTATGTATCAATTAGTAATGACTAGAGATAATAAGAGGCGGCTAGCCCAAATTATTAAAAATAAGGAAAGAGATTACTTAGAACTGTAAATTTTATGATAACAAAATTAACATCAATCAAAACTGCGATAGCCAAAGTAATAGCAGATCTAGGGTTAGAGGAAGATGAAATTAAAATCTCAGATTTTAGAGAGTGGGCAGCTGAGGCTATTGAAAAAATTGGTGCAGTACAACAGTTTGAACATATTGTTTCAGGTGTAGAAGGGGCTCCAATTATCAAAATACACTGCCATCAAGCACAGTTACCTTGTAACCTACATAAACTACACCAAGTTGCATATTCTTTTAATTGTGATGGGCCTTGGTTTCCTATGAGGAAAGCTACAGGTTCATTTGCTGCTTGGGGTTGTGATGAATGCTGTGATTGTGAAAAACCCGAAATGTGGGTTAAGGATGAAGTATTAGTAAATCTAGTTGTAGATCTATACGGTAATATTGATAAAACCGAAGCACTAGAAATGCTAAATACTAATAAAAACATGAAGACAATACTTAGGAACCTAATTAATAAGCATACTATTAATTTAGATTATATGAAAGGTAATACAAGTACGAATCCTAATTGGGATTTGCAGTACAGTATTAAACCCGGTTATATAATGACAAATGCACCATGTGGATATCTAAAATTATCATATAGTGCTATACCTACTGATGAAGATGGTTATCCATTAATTCCAGATAGTGCTTCATATATGGAAGCAATTTACTGGTACATTGCACAAAAGATAGGATTTCAAAAGTATATAAGAGGGGAAATGAATCAACGTATATATTATGATATGCGTAATTCTTGGAACTTCTACTGTAAGCAAGCATATGCAGAAGCTATGCTACCTAATGAAGATGAATTAGAGTCTATTAAAAATACATGGAACAAGATACATACAGAATTTCTTGATCATAATACGTTTTATAGTCATACTGGTTCTAGACAACATATATATAATGCCAATTAATTATGAGTGCAAGAAGACAAACAAATACATTCTCTGGTGGTCTTAATATGGACGTAGATTATTCTGTGTTAAAGGATAATCAATATATATATGCAGAGAACATTCGTATACTAACGAATGAAGGATCTTCTTTTGCAGCAATGCAAAATATAGAAGGATTCTTAGCGTGTAGACCTTCTTCAAATTTGTCTGGTGAAACTATCATACATGTTACCACAGTAAGAGATTGGGCAATTGTTTTTACTAAGGTTAATGGTACAAATAACAATAATGTCTATAGAATTGATTTTTCTAGATCCCAAGAGGAACCAATTGTAACAAAAGTAGTAACTAATAGACCTTTAGATATAGAAGTATCATCTAGCAACGTAGCTGCAATTAGTAGTGTATGTAGATGGGAAGCAGGTAATAATGTAAAAGTATATTGGGCAGATGGTCATTCACAAATTAAAGTAATCAATGTGGATGATGATCACATATCTAGTAATTCATCTATTACTTCGGATACTATAGTAATGCTACCAAAGGCTACATTACCTCCATTTGAATTTAATGGATTTGGAACAGGTAGTTTAGAATCTGGAATGATACAGTACTGTTATCAATTGTTTAAAGTAAGAGGTACAGAGTCTGCAATATCTCCACTTACTCCTCTTTATCATTTGAGTGATAAAGACCAAAAAACTAATTACAATGCTGTAAGAGGAAGTTCTAAAGGACAAAATACTGGTAAGTCCATAAAGTTACAGGTAAGAAATAATAGCACTGGATTTGATAGAGTTAGAATAATCTCTTTATTTTATAAGGCAAAGAATGAAGTACCTGTAATATCTATAGTAGATGATATAGTTATTGGCACTGGTTCTGTAATAAACTATGAAGATAAAGGTGGTAGTTTAGTATCAGAATTAAGTATTGATGAATTTAATTCATTAGCTAATTATACGTTTATACCTGAAGTAATAGAATCTAAAGATAATAGGCTATTTGCTGCTAATCTTACTGAGGAAACATGGGATGTAGAATATGATGCTAGAGCATTTAGAGCTAATTCTTCTGGCAATGTATTATTGTTATCTAACTCTGGCTCTTCATTAAACTTTGCTTTATCTGCATTAACTACTACAAATATACCTAAAGATCATGATTGTATATGCCCATTTAATGTTGATGGTAGTGCTTATAAATACACTACTTCTCCAACAGGAGGATATATACAAGGTGGTAAAGGTAAGAATGTGTCTTATAGGTTTATTACTACAGACTTGTTAGAAGATGGATCTACTACATCAAGAGGAATGGTAAATGAAGAATTTACATTTAATGCCTCATCAAGATCTCTTACTAGTCTAGATATCAACTACGAGGGAAATGACAAATCAAATTCAATAAGTTTATCATCTGGTAATAAGATACCAAACTATTCTAATGCTGAAATAGAATCCAAAGTAAAAGGATATACGAGGGATGAAATCTATAGATTTGGTATTGTATTATACAATAAACAAGGTTTAGCATCCCCTGTACATTGGATAGGTGATATAAGAATGCCGTCTAATAAAGATACGGGTTATAAGTTCTTTACTTCTAATGAAGCTAGTGATTATGGATCTAATTTATCAGTTGTTACTAAACCACTTGGTATTGAATTTGAAGTAAAGAATCTACCTTCAGATGTAGTAAGATATGAAATAGTTAGATGTGAAAGAACACTGTCTGATAGAACCATATTAGCGCAAGGTGTAGTAAGTTGTATTACAAATTATGATAGAGATTCTAACATCTTAACACCTTTCCCATATCTAGCTTATTCAAACAAGCACGGTTACTATGCAAAGACTCACAACAATGGAGATTTCCAATATACCTTTAATTTGTCAAATACACAATCTAACAATTATTTCATGTTTGTATCTCCAGAAATAGCAGTCAACAGAGAAAATGCTGATGCATTAATTGATAAGTTTCAAACAGTTGAAAAGGTAGGATTTATGACATCTCCTATTACTGCGGACGGTGATTGGGGAATTACAGAAGCTGGAGCTACAAAAGTATTAGCAAATGCTAGATCTATAAAGTACGATGGTACTACGATAAAACCAACTAAAACATTAGGTAATCAACCTAGTAATGGCTATGTATCTGGAGGATGTGTTGTGATAAATAATGATGATTTTTATGCAGCATTGTTAGCTAAATACTATGGACTATATGTTGAAAGTGGTGTACAATCAGCTGCAATAGAAAGTGCAAAATATGCTGGTCCTAGTAGTCCTTGGTTAACAAACGGTGATCAGCCTTGGTATAATGCTGAAGCAGTGACTATTGGTGACAAAGTTTATTATAACTGGGTGTGGGATAATATTAGAACTGCAGGAGATGGTGAAGTAGATAAGACTGATGCAAACAATGTTAGAAAATATGGTCCACATGGAATTTGTGCTATATTTAAAAGTGATAACATGATCTCTAACATATCTTTAGCATCAGGATCTTCAAGTGCTAGATATTTAAATGCAGTAGTATTATGCAACATGAAACAAAGTGTAAATGCTTATGGTGGCAATTCCTACTCTGCTGTACAGAATTCTGTGTATATTACTACAGGAGCTAGTGCTGAATCTAGTGTTTCCACAGTGTTGTGTTATGGTGGCGATACTTATCTAAACATATTTGATTATAATAACTGTATGTTTAGTTACAATACAGATGATTATTATAATAATAAATCAAATAGATTATTTTTAGGTGCGTTCATACCATGTGAATCAAGTATTAATTTAGCATTAACCCATGCTGATTCATCTATAAATAGAACTTATCAAGCTGGTGATGGATATGCTAATCATTTTGTAGAAGACGATATAGTAACTGTTGGAGATTTATACACTCAAAATACTCCATCATATGCATACAATGACGCTTACTCTGCTCAACCTAATGCAAAAAAGTTTGTAGCTAAATCTATTTATAATATAGATAATCTATTAACAGATACTCGTATCATATCTTCAGAACTGAAAACAAATAATGAAGTTACTGATTCGTGGACAAAATTTAAAGTAGCTAATTATCTTGATGTAGATACTAGATTTGGTCCAATTAATGATATGAAACTGTTTAAAAATAATTTAGTATTCTGGCAAACAGACGCTTTTGGCACAGTTGCAGTGAATGAACGTTCTATTATAACTGATAATAATCCCGGTACTCTTACTCTAGGTACTGGTGGTATACTAGATAGATATGACTACTTTACTACAATGAATGGTGAAAGTCCCAACCAGTTAAGAGCAAACACTCAATCAGATAGTACTGTATACTGGTATGACAGTAAACGTAATGAGATATGTGGTTTTAATGGTCAGTTACAAACAGTATCTAAATTAAAAGGGGTTCAATCTTATTTGAATAAGAATAAAGACTTATTTAAAAAAGATCCTATTGCAGTATATGATAAGAAATACAATGAAGTTCTGTTTACTCTAGGAGATAAAACACTAGCGTTTAATGAACAACTAGGAGTATTTACTTCATTCTATAACTACAATCCAGACTATTATGTAGAGTTTAGTGATAAACTATATTTGTTTAAATCATTAAAACTATTTAAGTACAATGGTGGTGAACAAGCTAATTTAGATTCTGATAAAACGAAAGTATCTGAAATAGAGTTTGTAGTAAATGCAGAATATCCACAAACTAAAACATTTGATAATGTTGAATATGGTGGTGATTTTACTACAGATACTAATTTTGATTTGATACTATTTACTACGAAAAGGCAAACTAGTGAAACATTAACTAGTGAGGATATTGATTACAGAGAGGATACTTATAAATTTGCAATTCCTCGTAATGCATTAAAGCTAAATGAAGTAGAACAGCTAGCTAATAAGTCTTATAAGGACAGAATGAAGGGAAAATATCTCATCTGTAATTATAAGTATGATTGTAATGGTGGTAATGAATTTAAAGTACCTTATATTAGTACAGCTTATAGATACTCAATGATATAATATGAAAAAGAAAATTAATAAGAAAAACGTACCAGCATATGCATTTGGCATGGATCAACTGCCTAATTACCTTGGTGGAGCTAATGTTCTTGGCTCTGCCATTTCTGGTTTATCAGGAGAGGGTTCTACTGGAGATGTAGCTGGTAGTACTATAGGTGGCATAGGATCTGGAGCCGCTACTGGTATGACATTAGGTGGTCCTATAGGAGCTGCTGCAGGAGGAATTATTGGTGGACTTACTGGTTTATTTGGAGCTAGAAGCCGCAAAAAACAGATGGAACAAATGCGGCGTAGAAAAGAAACCATGAATAAAACTCAACTAGGTATGAATGCTGCAGCAAATCAAACAGCAGAATATTGGGATGATAATGTGTTAGCATATACTTATGAGAATGGTGGTATACTTCCTGATTTAGCCTATGTAGACAATAATGAGGTTATCAGAGGGGACGATGGAACTATTATGCAAGTTCCTAATAATAGACCCGGTACAGATAATCATTTAATTGATGCGTCTAATTTAGAGTCAGTATTATCTGATAAAATTAAAAGACCGGGAACAAATAAAACTTTTGCACAAGAAGGTAAAAAACTTACTAGAATGACGAAGCCAAGTAAAGGTAAAGATATATTTGCTGATAATACAAATATGTTAAATAAACGAAATGCTAACTTTGCATATGATAATCTATTATCAGAACAGGAGGAAGTAAAAGCTAAAAAAGGAATTAAACCTAAAAAGAAAGGTATTCCTGCTTATGAAAAAGGGTATAGTCTTCGACGTCCAAATATATACACAGAAGCACTAGATGAAGCTTTACATTATGTTCCAGTAGAAACACCAAAAAATGCTAAGACTAGAACTAAGGATAAATTAAGTAAGCCTATAGATCCTGTACAATTACTGGAGAATAGAAAAGAGTATTGGAGGAATAATGATTTATATTATGCTGATCAGTTACCAGATGTAGAGGTGACCGCTAAAGCACCTGCTACTCCTGCATATATGAGACACGTTCAGCAATGGGATCCATATTGGTCTTCAGTATTAGGTGCGGCTAGTGATAGAGATAAATCTAGATCAAATATCCAATTAAATCCAAATAAGCGTATAATTCAAACATATGGTAGTGCTCCTGCTTTTTATGCTCCTGTAACAGGAGATGGTATTGACGCTATTACATATGCTAATGATGAGCCGATTTCTGTTGATACACCTGTTGTACCAACTAAACCTGTATCGCCTACTCCTGCAGTAAATACAACCAAAAGTGTACCAAGTAAAAGTACTACAAAAACTCCAAGTACAAGCTCAACTAAAACGGTTCCTAATTATAACTTTGTAGATGCTCCAATGCTTGATATTGAAGAACCAGTTATTGGTTTCAATGATGCTTATACTCAATCTTTAGAAGCGCCTAAGAAACCAGTTGCAGCAAAACCGGATTTATCTCCTATATCAAATACGGTAGGTAATAAAAAGAATCCAAAAGATAAAGCTGGGGTTATTGATTATTCTCCAGACTGGTTGTCATTAGCTCCTACCGTATATAATGCTTTACAATCTTTACGTAATCCAGAGTATGAACAAACTGTTTTAAATCCTTACACAGGTGCTATTACTAATACTATGGCTAGACGTAGAATGAATATAGAACCTGCAAGATTATCCAACAGTAGATCAAGGGCTATTTCAAATTATAACTTAGCAAATATTAATGCTAATACTGGTTCTAATTTAGCAGCAAGAACTCAAGCCGCTGTTGATGAATATGCTGCTAATGCTAATATGTATGCTACTAAACAAAATGCAGATAATGCTTACTTAGGTGAATATGCTAATACCTTAAATAACTTAGGTCAGCAATTTGTTCAAAGTAGAACTCTTGCAAATGATTTAAATGCTAAAAATAGAGCAGCTGCTAGAAGCTTTGGTACTGCTGCTGTTAGTCAATTAGGACAATGGTCTCAAGTAAACAGACAGATGAAGAATCAAGCAGCAAGAGATAATATGATTTATCCATATCTAGCTAATTTCTTAGCATATGGTAATCCTACAGAGTTAATTCAACAGATGAATAGACAATATTATAAAAGATAATTATGGTAAATAGATATGATCGTCCTGCAGAAGCGCAGTTCATAAATACATATGTTCCTCTACCATTCCAGCAATTATATACTCTAGGTAAAGAAGCAAATGCTAGAGTAGATAAAGCTATTGCAGATTTATCTGGTGCTCTGGATAAATGGTCTGATTTTAGATCACCATCAGAAAAAGATACTAAGGCTTGGTACGATGAGACAATGGGTAAAGCTAAACCTATTATTGATAAATTAGCACAAAATATCGATTCTCTTAAAACTCCAGAAGGTAGAGCTCAGATTAATTCTTTAATCAATAATGTGGATAGATATAAATTAGCTACTTTAAAACAAAGTAGAGATGGTATGCTACAAAGAATGGAAATGAATCAGAAGTTAGCAGCTGCTGGTAAGTTTAATGAAATGTGGCATGGAGTTGATTTTGCTAACTACGATACACTTACTTCTGGAATTTATAATGATGTATCTCCTTTAGCATATAAGGATGTTAGAGAGTTATCTGATCCGTATTATGCTAAGTTGCAAAGAGGATATCTATATACAAAAGGTGATTACGATTACTTTGGAAATTCAAAGGAAGATATTGAAGCTGTAGCAGATGCTCACTATAATGATATCGTTAGTACTCCAGAAGCACAGAAGCATATGCAATTATTTAAGCAAAGAACTGGGGCTACAGATGAAGAAGCTCAAGCTTGGTTTAGGCAACAAATTATTGATTCCAATATTGATAGGACTATTAGACCAACAAGAGAGCTTAATCCATATGCTAAAACGACTGCTGAATACGAATATCGTAGACAATTGAAATCTGCAGAAAATGCTCAAGGTTCTCCAGTACAATTTACTACAAAGCTTGCTGCTACACTTATGAACAGACCATATGGCCCTCAAACATCTGAAAGAGGAAACAAATTAACTTATAATTCACAGTTTGATAGAATCCAAAAGACATTTGCTCCTGATAGTAAATATAGAGATATCTATATTAACAGAGTGGATGAAAATGGCACTCAATTACCTTTAAATAGAAACAAGAGTGCATATGGTATTGTATCAAGATTGTCTACAGATATTGGTTCACAAGCAAACTTTATTAATGACGCAATGCTTGATAAATCTTCTATGGTTAGAGGATTAGCAGGTACTCCAATTTATTCTAGTAATAGCATTTATGGAATGATGACACCTGAACAATATATCAACTCTAAGTTTGGTTTAAGCGTTAATGAAGCTAACTGGAGCCCAAATCGAGTTAAATTTGAAAGAGACCTTATTGCTGGTAATATTCATAATATGGGAGTTACACCTACTAATAAAGTACTTATTGAAAATGGTATTCCCGGTGATGAACAATTCACTCAAGAATACAAAGCGTATGTTCCAGTACAATACTTCATTGATAATGGCTATAACTTTGGAGAAACTGATCCTGAAAAGCTAATTAAAAATGAAGACTTTAATAAGTTCTTATCAACATTAAATGGTGGATTACCTAGTCCTTCTGGAGACATTGTTAAGAAACCTAATATCAAATTTGGTAGTGATAAAAATGCTGCATATAGAGAGATACAAAGTAGTGGATGGTTATCAGATTCTCAGTATGCTGCAGCTATTCAATATGATGGTATTTATGTAGAGGTACCTGTTATGCGTCAAGTACTTAATAATCAGCAAACTAGGGAAAGAGCTAATTTGGAAGAATTCCAGTATACTAAAATGGGTTCTAAATTAAATGCTGCTTACAGAGGAGATAATGAAAAATTAATCTATGAACGGTAAAAACAATATACAAGATATATCATTAGCCACTAGACTTCGCAAACAAAATTACGAAAAATATCTAGATGGTTCTAATGCTTCAAGTATTGGAGTAGGATCTACTGTAGATCCTACTTTGGTGCTTAGAGACTTAGCTGGTTATAACAAAGATAGTTATAATAAAGATTTAGATACAGAAAGCACTCTAGATGAAAGTTCTAATGATCTTAGTACTACAGAATTAATATTTAATTCTGCAAAGGCAATGCTTCGTGATATGAATGAAGCGCAGTTGTCAAATACTAGAGGTGTATTACGTAGGGAAGTATTACCAAATATAGACAGATTTAATAGCAATCTTAATCTATTTTCTGCATATGACAATTTAATGTCTGAGAAGAATTCTCTTCTTAATCAATTATCTACTACTCCAGACAGTAATGAAGCAGATGCTATAGCAATTCGATTACAAGAAGTTGAAAACGAATTAAATCAGACAAAAGAAGGGTTAAATGCATTAGGAGTATCACCCGACTTAAGTAATGCTCAAGAGATACGTGCACAGCAAGAACAGCAATTACAATCATATAAAGATAGAGCTCAAGAATTATATGATGATATAGCTACAGATGAAGCTGATATTGCTAGATATAAAGTAGACGAACGCTTTCAGAGAGCTATGGAAGAGAATAGCGAATTCAAATGGACAGAACCAAGTAAATGGATATATTCTGTACCATCCGCTGTAGGTTCTTCTTCTTCTGCTTGGATGTGGCAAATAGCCCCATATGCTACTACAGCATTAAAAAGCGTAATGACTAAGAGTCTATTGAAAGCAGGTACTATGGCATTAACTGGAGCTGCTGCTGGTAGTGTAGCTCCCGGAGCTGGTACTCTTGCAGGTGGTGCTATTGGTGCTATAGCAGGAGCATTAAGCATTGCATTAGATCTAGGTAATGCTGCTATGATGATATATTCTAACTATAAGCAAGCTGAGAATGAAGCTAATGCTAATGTATCAGATGATTATAGGGATAGAGTATCTAATATATTAAGTCAAAGCGGTAGTTCTGTACAAGCTGTAGTTAATGCTGCTAGATCACAAGATTTACCAGAAGAGTTCAGTAATCTTACTGATGATAAATTATTTGAAAAGATTCTTGACGGTCAAATTCAAATAGAGGATCAATCTTTAAGTAATGCTATATCTCAAGCAAGACAAGGTCTGGACAGAGATTTTGCTCAAAACATGGCTATCACATGGGCAAGCAATTTAGCGGAAGATGCTCTTATGGTTCCTTACTTTGGAAAAATTGCAGATGGCTGGATTGGGAAAAGTCTTAATACAGTTGCATTTGGAATGAACCCTGTTGAAGGGTTAGGAGAATTAGCAGCTAGTCAAGCTAAAAAGAAAATGTCCAAGTATGTATTAGGTAGAAATGCTATTGATGTTGCAACAAAAAAATGGGCTAATAGAGCCGCAAAAGCAGCATATGTTGGAACGGATTTAGCATTGCGTAATGCTGCAACTGCGTTTAATGAAGCAATTGAAGAAGGATCACAATATACTACAGGTCAAGCCTATAAGCGTGGGGACTTTGATAGTTCTGATTTAGACCTAGAAGGATTAGCATCATCCTTAGTAGGAGCATATAAAGAAAAAGCTACTACTGTAGCTAACATATTAGGAAGTCCATTTGGCTATCAAAATCCATTATATGAAAACGATACAGAGTATTGGAACAATGTTAAGTTAGGAGCTGCTGCAAGTCTGTTATCTCCAATCCAAGGTACTGTTAATGTTAGAGGTGCTTATTCTCTTGTGAAAGATACACAAGGGATGGATAGAGTAAATGAGTTAGCTGCAAATGAAATCAATTCTAAGGAAGAGATGGAAAAAGCAATAACTTATGCTAGTGGTAAACTAAAAGGGCATGAAGCTGAGATTGTAAATGCTTGGAGTATGTTAGCTGATGGTAAAACAGAAAACTTACCAGAAGGATTTAACAGAGAGGATGCATTAGAAGAAGCTAGATTTGCATCTAGAGCTTTCTCTTTAGCTAAGAGTAAACAAATGAAATCCTTAGCTAAGACTATGGGTATTGAAGAAGATACGGAAGAATATGGTACACTTGTTGGTCTTGCAATGCAAGCAGAAAAAGAGTATACTTCTTCTATTCAAAATGCCAGAGTAAGAAGACAAGAATTAGATAATGCTAAGAATAATTTTGTAAATGACCCTATATCAGAGGAAAGCCTAACAATTGCTATAGATGATGCTTACAAACGTATCAATAGTAATGCTACTACTCAGGATGAAATTGTATCTAAAGATGAATTAAGAGAAATTTATGATAGGCAAAGACATTTGAATATCATGAATAATATGATTACTGAGATTGATACAGCAATAAATCAATTGAATGAAAATAAAAATGAATCTGAATTTAGAGGTAATCAGTATTCTTTAGCTAAATTAGAGGATATGAAGTATCGTCTAAATGCTAGAAAGAAATCTATTCTAAAGAGTATGCCATCTTGGTATAAGAATAATGCTAATACTATTAATAATGTAGATACAGCTATGCAGTTCGTTACTATGAATGAACATGTATCTGGTCTTAACAAAGCTACAGAAGATAGTATATTAGCAGAATTAATGTTAGAAAGGAATAGAGAGATCTTAAATTCATTTCATGGTATAGATAATGGTAGAATTACTCCTACTGAAGAAGTAGAAAGAGAGAATATAATAGAATTAGGTAAGACTAAACCTTACAAGAAATCTAAAAAGTTAAGGCTTACTGCTTTAAGAAATATCCATGAGCATCAAGGAGACACTCTTATTAGTGAAATGTTTGATTTGTATCAAACTAAGAAAGCTGAGAGTAAAGAAGCTGCAGAAGGTGCCCTAGGAGTTACTGAGCAGCAAAAGGCATCTAAACCTGTTGTTCCTTCTAAACCAGTTACTGCTCCTACTGGTCCAATGCGTACTGAGCAACAAGCAGCACCAGAAGTAGAACAAAAGCCTACTCCTCAAGTAAGGAAATCTACTAGACCTACTCAAGCTAATATCGCATCTCAAGAATTAAGTGAAGCAGATCAAGCCATCATAGCTGCTGCAGAAGGTCAAGATATTGGTTTAACTCAAAGAAAGCAGCAACCACAAGTTGAACCAGAAGTTCAACCCCAAAATAATGACAGTGCAAAAACTGAACCTGTTGAAACTAATGATGAGATATTAGGTGCAGATGAAGACCCATTTGCTGGTGGTATAGGTGGTGTCTCATCCGAAGATGTGTTTAATGAATATGGTGGAGCTGTTGAAGAGCCTACTAAGACATCAAAGAAGCCTAAAGAATCTAAACCGAAAGCAACTAAAACTGAGCAGGCTAAAAAGGATACTGCAAATGCTAAAGAAGAGTTTAATGAAGCAGCAAGAAACTTCTTTAATCTTCTTGAAGATGATACTTTAGGATTTGCATTTGACCCTGCTGCTCAAGCTGAAAAGCAAGCAAAGATATTCAAAGCTTTCTTAACAATGCTTGGTAAAGCATTTAACTTAGGAGCGTATAAGTTCAAAGAAGTAGCATTGAATATGTATGAAGCTATTGGTAGGGATAGAGAAAAGTTATCTCAACATTTTGATGCTATTAAGGGAGCGTATTCTACAGCGTATTATAATATGCCAGAAAATGTTAGGGGTAAAATGACAACACCAGCAGAAGTTGCTGAGATTACTGTAGATGATTTATTCGATCCTCAACCAGCAGAGTTAACTGAAGAAGAGGTTAATAATGCAGCTAAAGATGGAGTTATACCTACACCAGTCACTCCCGGTTCTGTTCCACCAGATGCTATTAGCGATGCAGAGTTAGCTGAATTCACAGAGAATAGTGAATTAGGTATTTTAAATACCTTTCATTATACTCCTACTGCTAGTACTGGTGAAATTATAGAATTAGGTGGTGCTAGGATTCAATTTTCTCCTAACTCTGAATTACCTAAGCTGTTTAAAACTAAACAAGATAAACTTACTTATGAATATTCTGTAGCACCTTACTACGATAATGTTCGTAAGAAAACAGTACAATGGAATGATCCCAGTACCTATGATTATGCCAGAGTAGGATTAATAATTACCAATACTGAAAATAATAAAAGGTATTGGGTTGCAATGCGAAGCCCAAATAATATTCGTAATCTTACTCCAGAGGAATATCCTGAGATGATAAGAAAACTACGGGAGCGTAGACAAGAAATTATCTCTAGATTTGTAATGAAGGATTCAAATGGATCTTTACTAAATAAGGTAGACACTAGAATAAAAGTAACACCTACTAGATTATTACTACACAATGCTATTGAAGGTACCATCTCTCAAGAGATACCAGTAAATGATAAACAATTTAAGGATGTATTTCAGTTTAGTGGTAATTTAGATGAAGAAATCAACAACTTTGGGTATAGCACTGGTGTTAGAGGTACAAGCACAATATTTACTGTAGAAGGTGATAATACTGGTTTCATTGGTACTACTTCGGGTGGTGTATATTATATTATTGATGGTAAAAAAAGATTATCTGGTAGACCATTACCATTAAAGTTATCTTTAGCAAGATTTAATTCTTATCCTAAATTAGCAGAAGCAATTTCTACTATAGTATTTAAAAGCGGTTTTAAGGGTGGACAGAATATAAATAATACAGATTTAATTGCATCTGATATTATTGAAATGTTCTTAAACTATGGTGAACCTACTTCTGTAAATAATGACTCTGATATTAGTGATTCTGCAAAAGCTAATTTGCGTAATAAACAATTGTATATAGATAATAAAGGGCAATTTGGTGTATTACACTATGGTATTAATGAAGTATCATTAGCTGGTTTATCTATTGCACAAAAAGAGCAAGAGAGAAAGCACTTTGAAGATTGGTTATTGTCTAATGGTTCTATGCCTTTTAAGGTTCCTTCAAAAGGGAATGATAAGTTAGCAGTTAACATGAAAATGAATCTATTATTTTCTGGTAGATTAGCTAGTAGTGTTGAAAAAGCAGGTGGTAGATTAGAATTATTTGATGGTATAGTATTTACTAGAGAAGATATGAATCATACATTATTGTCTTGGATGGTAAGAAACGGTATGATTAAATCTAATCTTAATGCAGGAAGATATGAAAGACCATATGTAATTGCAGATGGTATGACTCAGGATATGCCTACAACTATACCTGATTCTACAGCAACTCCAGCAATAGAAGAAGCTACTAAATCTGAAGCACCTAAACCATCTAGAAGACGTAGATCATTTAGCGATTTATCTAGTATGGGCGGCAGTCAAAAAGAAGTTAAAGTGAACTTTACTCCTAATAAGAAGTATACTACTAAGGAGAAACTGAATAAGGTTCAAGCTAAAAACTTCTTGAAACAAAAGTTAGGTATGACAGATGCAGAGATTAATATAATTGATGCAGCTGTATCTTCTGATATGCCCGCAACAGCTTTATCTTATATGACTAAAGATAGTATTACGTTATATAATAGTGATCCAGCTGGTGTAGAATTTCACGAAGCATACCATAGAGTATCTCTATTATTACTATCAGATCAAGAAAGAAATAAAGTATATGAAGAGTATCGTAGAATTCACCCTAATCTTAAGAATGCATCTGATAAATATGTAGAAGAAGCGTTAGCAGAAGAATTTAGAGGGTATATGATGTATAAGACACCGAGAAAGTCTTATAGGATTACCAAGTGGTTTGAAAAACTACGAGACTTCATTATGTCTTTATTTGGTAGAACTACTCCTACTAAAATCTTTAGAGGTATATATGAAGGTAAGTATGCTAATATTCCAGTAAATCAAGAAGCTAAAGATAGATTTGAGAAAGCTTATAGAAATAGGGTAAACTTTACTCAACATGGGTACACTTTCCAAAACATAAAATCTCTTGATAACTATAATCAGGCTGTAGAATTCTTTGCAATATCTTATATTAATCAATCATTAAGCTCACAATCTTTTGTAGATGATCTTACAAAAATACAGATTGATTATCAAGATATGCGTGATCTACTTGAGGATTTATCATATGACGATAATGCTACACCAGAGCAAAGAGCAGCTGCTAATGAATTATATGAGCACTTTGATATATTCCAAAAAGATATTAAGTCCTATCTTGATTCTTTAAGCCTAAGACAGGTGAAAGAAGAACAGGAATATGATGAAACTGAGGAAAGAGATGGTGGTGAAATTGAAAAGGAAAACTTTGATAAATATGATAAAGCTTCCTACGAAGTATCTGTATTACATAATATTAGACCTGCTGTAAAACTTTTCTTATCTTCTATTGAAGATCGTGTATACGATAAAGCTACAGATAGTTATGTAAGAGATATGAATGCTGAAACAGGTATACCTAGAGTAACACCATTCCTTTCGGCTTGGAGACGAATTGTAGATAAATTATTTGATGAAGATACTTATGATGGATTAATCAGGAAATCTGCTCAATTAGCAAAAACTGATCCATTCTATGCTTCAGTGTATAATAAGTTATCCTCAGTAAAGGATTCTAATCTTCAGACTCAAATATTTCAAACTATTACTGGTTATAGACACAACTTCCTTACAGTAGGATTCCAAAATATTGGAACAGATACTATTCAATACATAGCCAACTTAGGTGGTAGTGTTAATCTACGTAATGGTAAAAGACTAGTTGCAGATTGGAATAGAAACTTCTATAATAGTAATATGGTAATTACCGATGCAGAAGGTAATCGTAAACCTAACATGGAGTTACTAAAGACTATTAGAGATGATATCAACACATTAAATACTAGGTTAGCTAGAATGAATGAATCTACTAGCAATGAAGATTTCAATGCAGTCTTATATAGCTATGTAGATATATATAATAAGATTGGTATTGCAATTAATTTTGATACTTTGTATCAAGCCATTGTAGATAAGGTATCGTCAGTCAATTCAGTTAATAAGCCTACAATACTACAAGCAGCTAAAGAACTGTTATCTAGTAATAGAGATGGTAGTCTAGCTAAAGCAATTCCTGAAATTTTGCGTAGACCTGTTAAGGACAAACCTAATGATAGAATCAAAAGATCTATTGATGGTGTGTTTACTGGGGAAAACAGTATATTAAACTTAGCTATTGTTCATTATCAGCTTAATAACAATAATCTAGAGGAGAAAGTATTAGGACCTAAGAATACTACAGTGTACCCGTTATCTAAGCATAATTATCTTACTTTGGAAATTAAGAAGCTTAATAATGATAGAAATTATGTTAGTAGATTATTAAAATGTCCTATTAACTCTTCTTCACTAGTTTATAATACATTAAAGAATAGTCCTAATACTAGACTTACTGTAGGTACTTTACTTAATATTACAGAATATAATTCTGGTAATACTGGTACAGATTATCAATCGGCTCCTAGAATAGAAACATTTATTTCTAAATTTGTATGTTCTGAAAATGATATTCTTATCTTACCTACGATGTCTGATAAAAAGACATATATGCCAATTCAAGGATTAAAAATGTTTAAAGGTCGTACTTTAAACATTACTCCTGTTGACGATTATGTTGAAATGAGATTTTCTGACGATGTATTAAATCAATTCTATAAATACTATAGAAGTGAATATGATGCAATTCTACAGTATCGTAGAATGAAATTAGTAGAAGATAAGATTGATGATTCCAACAGACCTACCATGTACTTTGGTAAAAGAGGTGAGGATAACGGTAAAGGAGGTAAGTTTAGAATTGCTCGTGGTGTATATCACTATACTGAAGATGGTAATGTACAATACATATCTTTTAATTCAATGAGCGATAAGGAATTGATGGATTATTTTAATAATACTGCTCAATTGAAAGAAGATCTAAATACTACATTAGGAGTATTTGTTGATAAACAATTAGATTATATACAAAGATTAGGTCTAATTGAGAAAACAAATGATGGGTATTATAAGAATAAATTCTTACCTGTAAGTTCTATTAATGACAGAGCTAATAAACTATCTAATGATATTGCCACATTAGCAGGAAAGGAAAATGAACTAAATAGGAACCATATAGCTATTTATGATGCTATTTCTACATTTACTGTTAATAACTTTGTATCAATGTTTGAAACAGAAAAAATCCTGTATAAAGATGTAGCATTCTTTAAGAATTATCCTGATGTATCTAAACGTCTTGCTGGTACATTATCAACTGGTGATAGACCTAGAACAGACTTTTCTGATCCTAACCATTTAATGAATAAAGTTGCTAGGTATAAACAAGGTAGATATAATGTAGCTGGATTAAAAGATGTTGAGTTGCGTACTAATCAACCAAAAGAATTATACAAAGCAATCTATGATGCATATGTAAGGGAATTAATGGAAAACTCTGGTAAATATACCAAAGAATACATTGATACTGTATTTGAATCTGGTGATCTATTCAGTAATGAGAGTATACCACAAGGTATCAAAGATAAAGCTAAAGAGAGTACAGAGCGTGACTTATCATTGTATGGTGATATTAAGATGAATAAAGAAGGTAATATTGAGGTTAATGAAGAAGAAACTCCAATTAACCAAGCCGATGCATCCGTATACTGTTCACCTACTATGTATAAAGCTATCTTAGCTAGTCAAGGTTTATTAGATCCTAAAGTAGAAGAAGCTATTGATTACGTAGAGCAACATGCTGATGATTTGGGTGATATCAGAAAATATGTAAATACATTATCTGCTGTATTATCTCCTAAAAAGATGGTATACTTTGGTAATGAAATACTACAGCCAATACCCGGTGAATTTATTAATATGCCTATCTTTAATAAGATGGCTATATTCCCGTTATTTAAAGTATTAGCTACTGGAGATTTAAGAGTACTATATGATAGGATGAACGATGTTAATAATCCTATTGATATGTTTACTACAAAATCCGCAGTAAAAGTAGGTAATATCAAAGAGTATGATTTCTATACAGATGCTACTCAAAATGAAATAACAGAAGAATTCAAAAAAGATGATAAAGGAACCTATTCTAAACCTATTGTATATAGACAACAGAATTTTGGTAACTTACTTAATCAGATGCCTATTGAAGCCCATGATGCTGAAAAGCGTATGTTGGTTACTCAGGCTATGAAAACAGTATTCTCTAATATCAGATTAGATGGAGACTATTTTATTCCTTCTAGTAGTGGTGTAGACCAAGATACTACAGGTAGAAAAGGTAAGAAAGTCAGTGGTAGACAGCTAGTTAAATTAGCAATGGACGCTATTGATAATTTATCAGATAGAGGACTCAATAGAATTCTTAAGGATTTGCACGCTGAAAAGAATGAAGATGGTACATATTCTTTTAAGGATCTACAAGGTATATCTGATAAATTAGTAAGGGATATGATTTCATCTAATATGGATTCTGATATTATCGATCAGGTTACTCTTGATGAAACTGGTAATTTTAAGGTTCCACTGTCTGCTTCTCCTGTAGCTAAGCAATTGGTTACAAAGATTATATCCGCAGTAAACAAAGAGACTGTAGATATTAATTTGCCGGGTGGTACATTTGTGCAGATGTCTTCCTTTGGTTTAAAATCTATTGATAAAGTAAAAGCTAGTGAAGCTGGTCAATATTCTAAGTATCAAATTAATAATGGTGAAAGACTTAAACTAATTGCAGATGATAGATCTATGGAGTGTGTTATTTCAATAAATCTATTGAAACACATAATCCCCGGATATGAAAATATGTCATTCTTACAGGCTAGGCAGTGGTTAATGGATAACAATATAATTGGTCCAAATGCTTCACCATCTGCAATGGCATATCGTGTACCTACTCAGGGTATGTCTTCTATTGCTGCTTTAACTATTAAAGATGTAGTAATGTCTCAAGCAGGAGATATAATTATATTACCAGATGAGTTTACTGCAAGAACTGGTTCTGACTTTGATATTGATAAGTTGTTCTTAACAAGATATAATTATACTTCTCGTAGAAGTAATAAACCCGGAAGAGAGGCAACTAAAGATGAAATAGAATTAGCATTAAGTGGATTTAATGAATATGCTGATGAAATCTTAGCTATTAAAGATGGTGAACCTGTTACAAGAAGGTCTATACAGAATATGGCAGCATTGGTTAATGATTACCTTAAGAGTAAGAATTCTAATGTTATGTATGATGTTACAGATGCAACTTATAAGGTTTATCCATATATATCTTCTAAGACAGAATTTGATTATAATAAACCAATGAATGAGCAATCACAAGGTGCTATAGAAAACCTATTGATTGATACATTTATGGCTTCATTACTTGATTCTAAAAATACTCATGATACTACTAGACCATTGGATGTTCCTGTTAACATCATGAAAAACGGTATTGTAAAGAAGTATTTCCCTGATAAAAA